>ENA-OWOU01000985-OWOU01000985.1-gut-metagenome-genome-assembly--contig:-NODE-985-length-13613-cov-14.906028_pt1 | contig 13613 bp, 8 predicted proteins | sample MGYA00248248_ERZ651801 | MGnify/ENA primary metagenome ERZ651801 (study PRJEB26908, sample SAMEA4031710) | gut metagenome | biome: gut; feature: normal infant; material: stool | place: China | collected 2015... | reverse complement strand
TTCTTAATGGTAGTAAGCAACGAATTTAATTCTTCGTTATCCATATCCACCGGATACAACGAATTGACGCGACTTATAAAATCACCCAAAATATTCATGTAGTTGGTGAAAGCATCATACGGAGAATCATAAATACCACGATTCAACCAAACACCGGTATTCTTAGTGGTCATGAAACGGAAATTATTACTTGCCTGCAAATAATCCCAATCCTGCTTAATACGACGATCATCGCACAAATGAACACGTTCTGCCACACTATAAAGTTTATTGAAAGCCTCACGCTGCATCACATTGCCTAACCACGGACTGATATCGCGTTCCTCGTCTATCCATGACATAGGATAAGGAACATCCACCTGATCCACAGATTTCAGTTTGGTAATGATATCGGTCGGAGTAGAGAAAGTAACCCCTCTTTCTTTTGCGCAGACAGGCAGTGCTTTCATAAATTCCAAAATATTGGAAGACAATGGCTGGGCGATACCCAAAGCAGAAAGTTCCATGAAAATATTGATAACCTGTTCCTCCTCCGGCAAAGCTGCAATCCAATCTATATATTTGTCGGCAAACAACGGATATTCATTCCATTCGGAATTAGAGAAACGCAGGCTGATGTCATCAGACAATTTGAAATCGCGAAGCAATAACTTCAAGTTCGGATTCATGGCGCAATGATACAGGTAGTGCGGACTCTTCCAACCCAAAATATGTTTCGCGCCTTCAGTCAACATACCTTTAAAGCCCATATCGGCTATCGTAGCGCCAATATCATTCGAATAAATCAAGCTGGAGTTACGGAATACTTTCGGCTCCTTGCCAAATATTTGTTTAATCTTGGTACGCATACGTTCCACTTCTTCGCGGAAACAATCTTCATTAGCCAATGAGGAAAGACCGTGAGAATAAGGTTCGCACAAGAATTCGCAACATCCGGTCTCATTCAACTGATGCAACAACTCGATTACACCGGGCGCATGCACTTCCAGCTGTTCCAGTGCCACACCCGAGATAGACAAAGCCACCTTGAAAGTATCACCGTGATTCTTTGCCATTTCAATCAACGCACTCAGCGCAGGAATATACGAGCGTTCGGCTATATCACTGATGCCGCGCTCGTTTTCATAATCATCATAATAATAATGGTCACGGCCTATATCAAAACAGCGATAGCGTTTCAGATGGATAATTTGATGTATTTCAAAATAAAGACATATTGTTTTCATATCCTAGTTATTGTTTTATTATTTACCATAGTTTTTTAACACCTGCTCATAGAGGGCACGGATTCTCAAGCCGACTTTCTCCCATGTAATGCCATCCACCTCTTTCTTTCCTTCTTCCTGCAGATATTGGAAAAGAGAAGGATTCGTACAAATTGAATAGATGGCATCGGCCATTGCGTTGATATCCCAATAATCTGTCTTGATTACTTTATCCAAAATTTCACCGCAACCCGATTGTTTTGAGATGATAGAAGGAGTTCCGCACTGCATAGCCTCCAAAGGAGCAATACCAAAAGGTTCTGACACGGAAGGCATTACGAATACATCACTGTTTTTATATGCTTCATAAACCTGACGCCCACGCTGGAACCCCGGGAAGTGAAAACGGTCTGCAATACCTCGTTCCGCAGCCAGATTGATCATGGCGTCCAGCATATCTCCCGATCCTGCCATTACAAAACGGATGTTACGGGTACGCTTCAAGACCAATGCGGCGGCTTCCACAAAATACTCGGGTCCTTTCTGCATCGTGATACGCCCCAGGAAAGTCACCACTTTTTCTTTCGAATGATCAGGACGAGGAATGTCCAGCAAATCTTGCGAAAGCGGATAAACGGCATTGTGCATGGCAAAACATTTGCGCGGGTCTTGATGATATTGGTGAATAACTGTCTGACGGGTCAGCTCGGACACACACATAATACAGTCGGCATGATCCATGCCATTCTTTTCCATAGCATATACTGTAGGATTCACCTTACCGCGCGAACGGTCAAAATCAGTAGCATGCACATGGATACACAAAGGTTTGCCACTTACCAGCTTGGCATGCACACCAGCCGGATAAGTCAGCCAGTCGTGCGCATGGATAATATCAAATTCTTGCTGGCGCGCAACTACCCCTGCAATAATAGAAAAGTTATTGATCTCATCATGAAGGTTTCCCGGATAGCCGCCGGCAAACTCCATACACCCCAGGTCATTGACGTGCATATACGAGAAATCAGAATAGATATGATCACGGAAAGCATAATACTGTTCCGGAGTCGAAGTCGAAAGACGTGACTTTAAGTAATCGTAATTCACATCACGCCACACAATGGGCACTTGGTTCATGCCTATAATGTTCAGAAACTTTTCTTCGTCGCCACAAGGTTTGGGCAAACAGAAGGTTGTTTCCATATCACCTTGCAGACTCAGACCTTTTGTTATACCGTAAGATGCTACAGCAAGACCACCATATATTTTGGGAGGAAATTCCCATCCAAACATTAATACTTTCATACAGGTCCCTCCTTTCAATAATTGTATTTACTCAATAAATATAATACTCGCAATATCTCTGCCACATTCATAGCGAATGATACAGCTCCACGACCTTTGAAAGGCGGGTTACCATCAAACAGTTCAGGTATAGAGCCAATACAATGAGAAGTCATTTCGTCTTCGTAGCCTATCAGCTGACGCTCCACAAATCCTATACCACTCATCTTATAAATACGAAGGTAAGCTTCAAAATAGAAGCCAGCCAGCCAGGGCCATGCGGTACCTTGATGATAAGCATAATCACGCTGCATCTGAGGACCTACATAATTTGGGTTGTAACCACCACTCTTCGGGCTGAGCGAACGGAGCCCTTTCGGGGTAAGCAGTTCTTTGGTCACAATGTCCAACACCCCTTTCTTCTGACGGGCATCAAGCGGAGAATAGTCGAATGCTACAGTAAATATCATGTTCGGACGCACGCTCCAGTCCATCATATTGCCATCCACATAATCCAGTAAATAACCATACTCATTCAAGAAAGTATCCACGAAAGCCTTTCCCGTCTTTTCTGCCAATACATTTAACGTTTCAGCCAAATTATTGTTTCCACCTTCGCCCAATAGTTCACTTGTAAAGCGTAAAGCATTATACCACAAAGCATTAATTTCTACGATATAGCCTGTACGAGGAATCACAGGACGTCCGTTCGCGGTAGAATTCATCCATGTGATAGCCTTTTCTGTTCCGTTGGCATATAGCAGACCGTTTGAATGCAAGAAAAGGTTCGGATGATTCTCCCGGCGAAGGTACTCCATAATGTCTTGCAACAATGTACCATATTTCTCACGGCATTGGTCACGCGACACCATCTTGGCATATTGCTGGATACACCACACCGCCCAAAGCAGAACATCGGGATGCTCCATTTCGTACACTTTAACATCATCAGGCTCATCATTAATAAAGTCATGAATTGCCTTGCGGGCCGTTTCCATCACCATTTCAAACTTAGCCACTTCATCAATCGCCAATGTCAGTCCCGGCAGGGAAATAAACATATCGCGCGCACGACATTTAAACCACGGATATCCTGCCAGAATATAAGACTCATCTCCCTGTTTATTCAAGAACTGATGGGCAGCATTTATCAGACAGTGCTGGAAATTATCACGCGGAGTACGTTCTTCCACCTCCTCTTCAAAGGTTCTCTTTAATGTACGGGTACCAGCCTCGGACACACCTCCTGAAAAGACGATGCTTTCACCTTTCTTTATGTCCACTTCAAAATAACCCGGAACATACAAATCTTCATTAAAATCATATCCTCTCTCCTGCTCTTTGGGATACTCAATTCCCCGATACCAATCCGGCTGATAGTGGAATTCGTTCTTCTTGTTCAATTGCATATATAATTCGGGATAGCCCGGATACATGCATGTCTTGATCCCATTGTCCACCTCCTGATAGTCACGGCTGGCTTGTGCGTTCTCATGAGTATACTGACGGACGCTGCGGAAAGCCAGAAACGGACGCAAACGCAACGTAGTGGCCGAATGTGCCTCCAACAAAGTATAACGGATTAAAATTCTATTTTCATGATGAACGAAAAGCTTTTCCTTCTTCAGAATCACACCACCTACCCGGTATATAGTGGTAGGAACTTTCTCACACTCGAATTCCCGGATATACTTGTGTCCCCTGGGGCTGTAATTGTCGCCCTGATACTTATGAAGTCCCAGATTAAATTCAGCGCCGTGTTGTATCACTGTTTCATCCAACGACGATAACAATACATGGTTTTCATCATCCAGCTCAGGCACCGGAATGACAAGCAATCCATGATATTTTCTCGTATTGCAATCAACAATGGTCGTACAATGGTAAGCCCCAGAACGGTTTGTGCGGAGAATTTCTTTCGGTAATGATTCTCCGAGGTTCGTCATAAGAGTCTTGTCAAATCGTAAGTAACTCATAGTTGTTATTTTAAGGTTATAAATCAAATTTCCATATCAATTTGTGTCACATATTATTTTTGTATGCAACGCTCAAAATTAGTAATTAAATGGATAAAGCAAAATTAAATAGCAAAATATTTTTCATTTTTCGCTCAAATATCCGTAGTATTGCACAGAAATCAGCATAATTATGACAAAATGAAACTTGAAATTCAAAAAATTCTATTGGCTTTTGCTCTTCCGTTATTACTTCTTTTCATTCTGTACACCCTGCGTACAATGGAAAGTGTCATGAATTGGGATTTTATCACCTGGGGCATATATCCCAGAGAAACCAAAGGAATAATGGGGATTTTCACTTCTCCGTTGATACACGCTGATTGGGGACATTTATTTGCGAACACTTTTCCTCTTCTTTTTTTATTATGGTGTCTGCTCTACTTTTATCGTGATTTGGGCATTGGTATACTTTTTTTCATCTGGATAGTCAGTGGAATACTTACATTTATAATAGGCAAGCCGGGATGGCATATAGGTGCCAGCAGTATAATTTATTCACTCGCCTTCTTTCTGTTCTTCAGTGGTATTCTCCGCAAACACGCCCCTTTAGTAGCCCTGTCGTTGCTTGTCACCTTTCTATATGGCAGTCTGGTATGGAACATGTTCCCGCAGTTCGCCTCCTCCACCACTTCTTGGGAGGGACACTTGGGGGGCGCGGCGGCCGGAATAGCCGCAGCCATATTGTTCAGACACAAAGGCCCCCAACAACCGGAACTTTTCATTGACGAGGAAGAGGAAGACAACAGCAGTCATCCGGAAAACGAAGAAGTCATTACGAATCCGGACCAAGAAAAAAAGAATGACTAAATCAATCTTTCCGCCACCATGAAGTTCAAAGGGCCGGAAGGGCTGAAAGAAGCAATAACCCGCTAACGGAATTAAATGAATGTTCATATCCTCCCTATTGTATAAGTCTTTTCTATCTTCAGATTAAACCTTTTTATACAGATATATTCTATCTCCATAGCCTTTGGAGTTATCTCCCAAGACTATGGAGTTAACTCCAAAGCTTATGGAGATAACTCCAAAGGCTTGCGGAGATAAAACAAGCAGGAAGAAAAACGTTAACCGCACGGCAGGAAAGGGTTAGGGATACAAAAAGGTAAAAAAGCATGTGGCAGGAAGATATGCATCTGGCCATATGTGGAAAGACTAAAACAGACTATTATTTTGCCATCTTAAATTTTAATGCATCATTTTACAACTGAAAAACAGGGTAATAAACCTTTCCGGACAGCATCATTCAAGCTTTAATACCTACTCATTACCAATTTTCATAAAATAATACCCATTTTTAGGTATTGCCCACCCTTTTAACCTCCCATAACTTTGCAACGATTTAAAATTATAAAAATTAAAGCAAAAATGAAAAGAAAGGTTTTATTGTTCTCACTATGCTTGTCGGCCTGTCTTGCAAACAGTTATGCAGAAAAAGCAACAAGTATAGATAAGGATAACACAGAGAATACTACGGAGGAAGAACCTAAAAAAAAATCCCGGCTAACATTGGGAGGTTACGGAGAAGCAGTGTATACACGTAACTTTTATAGTGACAATATGTACCGCTATTCTAAAGCAGACAATTACAAAGACTCTGACGGACACGGACGCGTAGACTTACCTCATGTAGTAATCATGATAGGCTACGATTTCGGAAAAGGATGGAGCATGGGTAGTGAAATAGAGTTTGAACACGGAGGAACAGAATCGGCTATAGAAGTAGAAGACGAAGAAGCCGGAGAATTTGAAAAAGAAATAGAACGGGGAGGTGAAGTGGCTTTGGAGCAGTTCTGGATTCAGAAATCTTTTTGCTCGGGCTTCAATATCCGCGCAGGGCACATCATTGTACCGATAGGACAAATAAACAACGCCCATCTTCCCACTCAGTTCTTTACAGTATATCGTCCTGAAGGTGAGAATACAATAATGCCTTGCACATGGCATGAAACCGGTCTTAGTGTATGGGGGCGTATAGGTGACTGGCGTTATGAGGCAATGGTTATTCCCGCATTGAATGCTAATATGTTCAATCATAGCGGATGGATTCATGATGGCTCTGCATCAGCCTATGAATTTAAAGTAGCCAACAATCTGGCAGGAGCGGCACGTATCGACAATTACTCTGTCAAAGGATTGCGTATGGGAATAAGCGGCTATATAGGCAACAGTTTCCAAAACGACATTATTAAAGATGAAAAATCCACCAAATATAAAGATGTGAAAGGAACAGTGGTCATAGGTGCATTCGACTTTGATTATAATGATCATAATTGGGTAGTACGCGGCAATTTTGATTATGGCCATCTGGGAGACGCAGATCTGATCTCCACTCACAACAAAAGCCAAGACAATAGCACACAGTCCCCTTATCCTCACACTGCCGTGGGCAAGACAGCCATTGCCGCCGGAATCGAGGCAGGATATGATATTTTTTCTCAAGTAAAGAAAATGAGAGACAATGGTAAAAAACTATATGTATTTGGACGATATGAATACTATGACTCATATCATAAGGCTGCTAAAGGTTTCAGCAAATATGAATGGACTAAAAAACAACGCATGGCCGTCGGTTTGAACTACTATCCTATGAAAGACATCGTAGTAAAAGCCGAATACTCAAAACGCTTCTTGAAAAGCCAGTATAATAACGAACCCTCTTTTTCATTGGGCATAGCCTATGCAGGATTTTTCATTAAATAAACCCGATTATTCATTTTTTTAAATTAAATAGGTATGAAAAGTTTGTTAAAATTCCCCTTACTTGTTGCTGTAGCAACAATGATGACTTGCAGTTTCAGCGCATGCAGTGATAACGATGATCCGACTCCGGATACCGGTACGTCTGAAACAGATGCAAAATTCGAAGCAATCGCAAAACAGTATCTTGATCACACGGTATATGTTACTTACAAGAACCTGGCTGACGAAACCGAACAGCTAGTAAAAGATTTACAAGCATTAAAAAGCAGCAAGACTGATGCAAATGTAAAAGCTACCTGCGAAACCTTCCTTGAAGCACGTGCATGGTGGGAAAAGAGTGAAGCTTTCCTGTATGGGGCAGCTACCGATTTCGGTATCGACCCGCATATTGACTCATGGCCTTTGGACTTGGACGGATTACAGACCGCACTGAAAAATACGGAACAGGTAGAAGCAATGGGTGGTGAAGACGGAGATATTTATGCCGGCGAGAAATTGGGTAATTCTTTATTAGGATTTCATGGTATTGAATACATCCTTTTCGAAGATGGTAACCCCAAATCAGTTTCTAAAATCAGTGACTTACATCTGACTTACGCCGTAGCTGTCGCTGGTGATTTGCGTAACCGTTGCTGGCAGCTGGAACTTTCATGGAGAGGCGAAAGTGCTGTCAATGCCGACCGTGTCGCTAAAGTCGCAAATGAGTTAGAACTGCCTTACACTGTAAACAGTGGTGAATATTCTTATGGTGAGAATATGCTGAATGCAGGAAAAGCAGGTAGTACATACGCCAGCTGGACATTGGCCATGCAAGCTATCATTGACGGCTGCAAGACTATCGCAGATGAAGTAGGAACTTCTAAAATAGGAAAACCTTACAGCGGAGAAGACCCTGCTTATATAGAATCACCATACAGTCACAAGTCCATTCTAGACTTTTATGACAACATCATCAGTATTCAGAATGCTTACATGGGCGGTATAGAAAATGAACGTGACGAAACCAACTCACTACACAACTATATTGCCGGAGTAGATAAAGAACTGGATACAAAAGTTGTAAATGCCATAAACAATGCTCTGACCAAAATCAATGCCATGGCAGCTCCATTTGTAAACAATATTAAAGATCCAAGTGCAGGTGAAGCAATTAAAGCTTGCCAGGATCTTGATGCCATATTGTCTGATGTTAAAACAGCTTTAAGAAACAATTAAAAAGAACTGTTTATCCTTATGACCACAAAGGATCTGCAAGAGAGTGTCCGGAAAAGGTCTATTGTACTATCTTTTGCTGTAAATGGTGATTTTACATTCGCTCCAAACACCAGCTTTGTACTGCCGGATGTTCACCCTACAACAGACATGATAGTGAAAAAGACCGGGGAGGACGACCTTATGTAGATTCTTTGGTATATAAATCTGAAAAGTAACTAACTTTAAACATTCTTATATGAATAGGTTATTTAAAATACACTGGCTTACTGCTCTATGCGGCCTTACAATGCTCTCGCTAACAGCCTGTAACGACGATGACAATCCGGAAAACAAATTTCCGGAAGTCAATCCTGATATCAACGTAAATGTAGAGACCTATGCAGGCGGAGAATTGGGTACAACCTTCAACAATTCCGCTTCTGCTTATGAAGATCCTACTCCTGCAACGGAAAATGCAGGTATGACCGACAAATTCAAATATGGGGAATATTTCTTTGAACGTTCCTATACGCAGAATTCCAAACCTTTCAATGGTTTGGGACCGCTTTATATCCGTAATTCATGTATGAACTGCCACCCCGGATACGGTCATGGCAAACGGGTAGACCGTTATCGTGCTGATGACTGGGGAAATGGCTATCTACTTGTTGTGACCGATGGAAAGGATAACTACCTAAGTTCTTTAACGGGGATGCCTCAAACCAAAGCTGTAGCCCCTTTCAAAGCACCTATAGATGAAGATAAGATAAAAATAGACTGGCTGCCTTACACAGACGAATGGGGAAATAAATTCCCTGACGGAGAAACATACAGTCTGATCTATCCGGAAGTGACTATTCCTCAAGATGCATACTACGTACCTTTGGAGGCTACTTATAATCAAGTTGTCACCCCTGTCAACTACTCTGATGTAGTAGTTTTGCTGGAATCTACCATCGGTATCTACGGAACCGGATTACTAGATGCCATTCCCGATGATTCGTTGAAAGCAGAATATGCACGTCAGGAAAAAGCAGGCGTAAAATTGAATCCAGCCATTTTCGCAAACGGAGAGTGGACTTCACTCTATAAAGGACTTACAGGCAAGCAATATCCCAAACGTTACACTTACGCTTTGACCAGGTCTTCCATACAGGATGGTCCCGGTGCCAACGCAATCTGGAACATCACCAATGTTACCCGTAGTGACCGCCGTTATCACTACATGACTGACACGTATGCCAAAACAGCCTCCAAAGACCCGGATGTACAAAAAGATTTTTATAACTATTTCCCTGAATGGAAACAGACCGGTAATGTAGAACAAGATATATACAACTATCTGATGAATAAGGAGCTTCCGGTAGAAATGACAGACGAAGATTATGTAAACTTCATGATATGGCACAGAGGACTGGCAGTTCCTGCCGCACGGAATCTGGATGACGAAACAGTTCAGAGAGGTCACAAATTATTCCGTGAAATAGGCTGTGCTACCTGCCATCGTCCGTCATGGACTACAGGAGATGATAATTATCCCGATCCGAACGGATACTTCAAAGATGGTGACAGCCGTCTGCCACGCTATCCACACCAAACTATCTGGCCATATTCAGATATGGTACAACACCGCCTGGAAATGAAGAACAATATCCGCACGGGATGGTGCCGTACCACTCCTCTTTGGGGACGCGGACTTTCCTTAATCTGTGCCGGACACAGCGACCGTTTGCATGACTGTCGTGCACGTAATGTCATTGAAGCCATTATGTGGCATGGGGCTTCAAATAGTGACGCACGCTGGAGCATTGACAAGTTCCGTGAACTCAGTAAAGAAGATCGTGACGCCATCGTCAAATTTATTGATGCCATTTAAGCAATGAAACAGATTGTCTCCCTCCTGAATCCTATCACCAATAATATGACAGGATATTCAGGAGGATGAGACAAGTTCAAGATTCACCTTCTGGTTATCCTTCAGAAAATTATAACTACATGAAATTATTAAAACGAACTGCCTTCAGTCTGCTAGGCATATTACTTCTAATTCTTACTATAGCTACTATATTGGAAAAAATATATGGTACGGACTTTGTAAACGAGTATATCTACAGTTCCGTACCTTTTGTCATTTTATGGGGAGCAACCGCAATAACTTCCTTATTATACATCATAAAAAACAAACTGCATCGTCAGCCTGTTATTTTTTTGCTTCATCTTTCTCTTCTCTTTATATTGGCAGGGGCATTCACCACATGGATATATGGAGAACAAGGCACTATGCGTGTCCGCCAAGGAGAACAACAGACCTCTTTCACCGATTCCAAAGGAATTTCCCACCAGCTACCTTTCAGCATCACACTAAACCAATTTGAAATTATTTATTACAAAGGAACCTTGGCTCCAATGGACTTTATCAGTCATATTTCAGTAGCAGACAAAGACTGCCACCGCCAGATACAGGGTAAGGTTTCCATGAATCATATATTTTCATACCAGCACTATCGCTTTTATCAATCAGGCTACAGTGAAGATAATGAAGGAAGTGTATTTAGTGTATCTCATGATCCTTATGGCATAGGAATCACTTATGCAGGATATACTTTATTGCTACTTTCCACCGTTTTCTTTTTCTTCAGCCCGCAAAGCCGGTTCCGCCAACTGCTGAAAAGCCCTTTGCTACACAGAAGCTTGACAGTCATCTTGCTTTTATTCGCATTCAGTCTCAACAGTAATTTTCTCAAAGCAAACAGTCCATCCCCCAAGGTGCTTCCGCGCGAAGTAGCCGGACATTTTGGAGATTTATATATTTTATACAACAACCGTATCTGTCCTTTACAAACCTTTGCCCGTGATTTTACAATCAAACTTTACGGTAGTTCCTCATATAAAGGACTGACACCAGAAGAAGTACTTACCGGATGGCTGTTTTATTATGACAGTTGGAAAAATGAGCCAATTATACGAATCAAGAGTAATGAAGCCCGTAAAATACTGGAAATAGAAGGGAATTACGCCAGGCTGAAAGACTATATCAGTACCATTAATGAATACAAGCTGGAAAAAATGATGAACCATATCCGTTCAGGAGAACAGGTGACTGACAAACGAGGTATAGAAGAAGCTGATGAGAAATTCAATATCATCAATTTAGTATGTACCGGTGCCATGATGAAAATATTCCCTTGTCGCAATATAGCCGGAAAGACATTGGAATGGTATTCGCAAAGCGACCAATTACCTCAAGATATGGATAATGACAAATGGGTATTCATTCGTAAATCTATGAGTTATGTAAACGAAATGATTGTGATGAAAAAGTACAATGATGCCTGCCTGTTATTAGAAAAAATCAAGAAATACCAGCAGAAAGAGTGTGACGGACTGCTTCCTGCAGATAATAAATTCAAAGCTGAGAAAATATATAATCAATTTGATTATAGCAAATCTGTCGCCATGGCATGTATTTGCATCGGTCTGATATGTTTTATCTATTATTGCCATTGCATGGCATCGCAAAAGAGAACAAGCCGGAAGGCAATCATTATATTGAATATTTTGCTATGGATTGTTTTTACCTATTTGTCGGCTGCTATCTGCCTGCGTGGTTATGTGAGCAATCATCTGCCATTGTCCAACGGCTTCGAAACCATGCAGTTCATGGCATGGTGTACGCTATTGCTCACTTTTCTGCTACAACGTAAATTCGCAATGTTGCTCCCTTTCGGCTTCCTGCTTTGCGGACTTACGCTGATGGTATCCATGCTGGGAGAATCAAACCCTCAAATCACACAACTGATGCCGGTTCTGCAATCTCCATTATTGAGTATCCACGTAGTAGTTATCATGATCGCTTATTCACTGCTGGCATTTATCATGCTGAATGGTGTAACAGCGGTCATACTCCACCAATCACAGAAAGAATGCAAAGAACAAATAGAACGATTGCAGATAATAAGCCAAATAATTCTTTATCCGGCAATTTTCTTACTTGCTATCGGTATTTTCATTGGTGCTGTATGGGCAAACGTATCATGGGGACGCTATTGGGGATGGGATCCTAAAGAAGTGTGGGCCTTAATCACCATGCTGGTATATGCCATGGCACTGCATCCGAGATCACTGCCATGGTTTCATCGCACCATGTTTTTTCATGTTTTCTGCATAGCTGCTTTTATAACAGTACTGATTACTTACTTCGGAGTGAATTTTCTGTTAGGAGGAATGCATAGCTACGCAAACGGATAGCTCTCATCCATCAATGAAAAACTATCCTTTCCGAAACAAAAGAAACCAACTGGGACAAAGATCCTGAAACACTATAAAAAAAGGAAATTACCTCATAAAAGAAGCACTCCCCGCGAATCACTTCGCAGGGAGACTACTAACTAATAACTAACTTGTGGTTTACGTAATTTTTATATGACTTATTTACAATGCAAAGATAAGGTTTGGCATCTGTCTGTGCAATCGCATGATATAGGTATTCTGAACAGTCAGACATCCCTATTTGTAGCTATAATAAACGAAAGTAGAAAAGGTATCTATCAAAATCATTATTTGTAGGTATTGTCTGAGATTATTAAATGTTGCAATTTTGCCAAATAGAATTTATCTTATTTATACCGTAACCATTGATGTGAAGTTCTCTCTATTATTTCTCTGTAATGTTAGTCACAAAAGAGAGACTATAAAACCTTGTTCCAGGGAAGCATACCTTCGGAACAACAAAAGGTCCGGACTTGGGAAAGCCCGGACCTTTATTTCATATCCATCAATACAAGATATTAATACACCTCTACCTTTGCAGCAGCAGCCTTGCACTTGTCACGCAAAGCGTCCAAGTCACTGCCATTAGGAGCATAACAAACCACAACTCCCATACGGCGGTTCAATTTTGTATAAGGTTTACCAAAAATACGGAGATAAGTATTTGTCTCCTTACAAACTTCCTCTTCACCACGATAACGGGGAGCTTCCTTGCTGGCAATTGGAGAAAGAATCACTGCACTGGCCCCTATACGTTCTTGTGTAATTTCAGGGATAGGAAGTCCTAACACCGCACGCAGATGCAACTCAAACTCATTTAAATTCTGAGTACCTGCCAAAGTCACCATTCCGGTATCATGCGGACGGGGCGAAAGTTCGGAGAAATAAACTCCGTTTTCATGACTCAAGAAAAATTCAACTCCCCAGATTCCCGCACCGGTCA
>ENA-OWOU01000977-OWOU01000977.1-gut-metagenome-genome-assembly--contig:-NODE-977-length-13686-cov-17.677493_pt1 | contig 13686 bp, 10 predicted proteins | sample MGYA00248248_ERZ651801 | MGnify/ENA primary metagenome ERZ651801 (study PRJEB26908, sample SAMEA4031710) | gut metagenome | biome: gut; feature: normal infant; material: stool | place: China | collected... | reverse complement strand
GAAGGACAGATTTCATTGATTGAATATTTTGTGGAAACGGAAAGTATTTATAAGAATCTCCAGGCGTATATGCAGATAGAGAATCAATATCAGAAGGTAATGGCGAACATCTACAAGAATAATCTGTAAAGCTGGCAGTCTGTTCTTTTAACGCAGATAGGGTAAAACAGATGGCAGGATGGTACGGATAGTCAACAAACTATATCCGTGTTATCCTGCTTTCTCATTTAAAAAAGCAGACTGTTGCTGTCAAAATGTACTGAAGCAGATCGTGTTTCTTTTTTGTCCGTAATCTTCCGCTTGGTCAGTGTTGCCGATGAGGTTCCTATTTCTTCCTGTTTCACATTATATCCGTCCGCCAGATGGTCTGTCAGCTGGTTTCCCAAGTTGGCTGAATCGTTCTATGATGAAACTCTCCTTAAAGCCGAAGCGCTTTGGCTAGAAATTCGGAGAATGCCGGTTATGCCCTTTTTTTGATTCTCAATAAAAGCAGGAAACGATTGTCGTTCAGAATGGCATAAAAAATGTGCCGGAAGAGTTGGACTGCCTTTTATGACAGGGTGACTTCCGGCACATTTTTTCTTGTTTATTCCTGTTTATTTCTTTTTCTTCTTAGCTTCTTTCGCCCATTCTTTCGCTCCCTGCTCTTTCAGTTTCGCGGTGAAAGCCTTTGCTTTTTCCATGCTTGTGTTTTCGTCTTCGGGTGAAGCGTATGCATGTTTGTAACCTTTGGTCACGTTCCATTCACCTCGTGTGAAGTCTGGGAAGGCTACTGCCGCACAGCCGTTATCCATAGAGATAGCTCCCAGTTCGGCCAGACAGCACCATTCGGCCAGGTCATATACATCCATGTCCAAAGGCAGTCCGTTTTGCAGGCAATATACCAGACGGCTGTCCATGATGAAGTCCATACCGCCATGGCCGCCGACTTCTTTTGCCATTTCACCATATTTCTTTAAAATAGGATGCTGGTATTTCTCAACAAGTGCTTCCATTTCTGCCTGGGGTAAGAATCCGTGAGAGTTCAAATCGTCTACTTTGGGTTGCACACCCGATGCGGTCAGTTGTGCTGCATCCAAAGCATATCCTTCAACGGGATATTTATTGGCAAACCCTTTGCTTCCTGTCAGTTGGTACAGGCGGTTGTAAGGTTGGGGAGTCATTACATTATGTTGGATTTCAATAACTTTTCCATTTGCTGTGCGAAGCAGGGTGGTGGTATGGTCTCCGTTACGGAATTCTTTACATTCTTCGCCGGTTCTCTTCTCCACTAAATCTTTACCAACAACAGATTTGGTGTCCATAGCTACTAAAGTGGTTATACGGTCACCACGATGGATATCCAATGCTTGTGCTACAGGACCCAGGCCGTGAGTGGCATATACATCACCCCGGTGTTTCATGTTATAATCCAAACGCCATCCCAGTTTGTCTTCTTTGCCGTTTTTCCAATAATGATCCCAGAACGGGCTTAAATTGTGAATGTAGGCTCCTTGGGCACGGATTACTTCGCCAAATACACCTTGTTGTGCCATATTCAGTGTATTCATTTCAAACCAGTCATAGCAACAGTTCTCAAGAATCATGCAATGCTTGCGGGTTTTTTCACTCAGGTTGATTAAGTCCCAGCATTCTTGCAGGTTCATGGCCGAGGGAACTTCAATAGCTACATTTTTACCGTTTTCCAATGCGCATTTTGCTACCGGGAAATGATGCAACCAGTCTGCGGCGATATAAACTAAATCTATGTCTGTACGTTTACATAATTCTTCATATCCTTTTTCTCCGGAATAAATGGCAGCTTTCGGCATAGATGCTTTCTTTAGTATATCCTGACATTTTTCTGCACGGGATGCTTCATAATCACAAAGTGCCACAATTTGTGTACCGGGAATATAAGTGAAGCGCTCTACGGCTCCGGGACCTCGCATTCCCAATCCGACAAATCCTACGCGGACTACCTCCATTTTAGGGGTGGTTAAACCTAATACACTTTTCTGGCCGGCCGGACGTTCAGGAGTGTCAATCACAATGGTTCCTTTGTCCCATGTCCAGGAATCTCCTGAACTTACGGTTTGTGCTGTCGTGGTTTGTGGTAAGCACATGCATAGGGTTGTACCCATACATAAGCTTATCATCAATGATTTAAAGGTTCTCATACTTTTTGAATTTAAAGATTAAAATTTAAAAATATAGGTTGTTTCTTGAGTCAACCACTTGAAACTTAATTATATTTCATATTAATAATAAGAATATTTTTTATTTTTGCGCTCAAAGATAATTAATCTTTTTTGATTATGGATATAAGTTCGTCCTCTTTTTTCTAAGAAAAAGGTGAGTTAATAAATAATATGAAAGAAGGGAAAAAGTGGAATCAAGACAGAAGTTGTGAAGGTATGAGTGAAAATCTAAAAATAATCAAGGTTTGTTGATCGAAAACGATCAGGGAAAGGAAATAATTTAGTTCAAAAGATCGTTTAGTAAGGAGATTTGGCGGGATTTTTTTAATTTTGCACTTACAACTAATTAACAGATAAGAAAATGCCGTTAAATTTACCCGATAAACTACCTGCTATTGAATTGCTGAAGGAGGAAAATATCTTCGTCATAGACAATTCGCGTGCCAGTGCACAGGATATTCGTCCGTTAAAAATCGTGATATTGAATTTGATGCCGTTGAAGATAACGACAGAAACGGATTTGGTACGTTTGCTTTCCAACACTCCCTTGCAGTTGGAAATATCATTTATGAAGTTGAAAAGCCATACATCGAAAAATACGCCGGTAGAACATATGAAAGCATTCTATCATGACTTTGATTTGATGCGCGACGAGAAATATGACGGGATGATTATCACGGGAGCTCCGGTAGAGCAGATGCCGTATGAGGATGTGAATTATTGGGATGAGATTACTACTATTTTTGATTGGGCGCGTACTCATGTTACCTCAACTCTTTATATTTGTTGGGCGGCCCAAGCCGGGCTTTATCATTTCTATGGAGTTCCCAAATATCCGCTGAAACAAAAAATGTTTGGTATTTTCCGCCATCATATCAATGTACAGGGATTGCCCATATTCCGTGGTTTTGATGATGAGTTTTTTGTACCGCATAGCCGTCATACCGAAATACACCGTGAGGATATTCTGAAAGTAAAAGAACTGGCTTTGATAGCTGAGTCTGATGAGTCTGGGGTTTATATGGCTATGGCTCGTAATGGGCGTGAATTCTTTATTACCGGGCATTCGGAGTATTCTCCTTATACGCTTGATACGGAATATAAGCGTGATTTGGGGAAAGGGTTGCCTATTGAAATGCCTGTAAATTATTATAAGGACGATAATCCGGACAATGCCCCGGTGGTGCGTTGGCGCGGACATGCCAATTTGTTGTTTTCTAATTGGTTGAACTATTATGTATATCAGGAAACCCCGTTTGATATAAATCAGATACGATGATCAGACAACGAAAAATAGAATTATTAGCTCCTGCTAAAAATCTGGAGTGCGGTATTGCAGCTGTTGATCACGGTGCTGATGCCATTTATATTGGTGCATCCCGTTTCGGAGCACGTGCGGCGGCGGGGAATTCATTGGAGGATATCGCTGAGTTGGTGCGGTACGCTCATGTGTATAATGTCCGTATCTATGTAACGGTGAATACTATTCTGAAAGATGAGGAGCTGAAGGATACGGAAAAAATGATTTGGGATTTATACCGTGCCGGAGTGGATGCTTTGATCGTGCAGGATATGGGATTGTTGGAATTGAATCTGCCACCTATACCGTTACATGCCAGCACGCAGATGGATAATCGTACTCCTCAAAAAGTAAGATTCCTGGCTGAGGCAGGTTTCCGTCAGGTGGTATTGGCTCGTGAACTTTCTCTTGTTGAAATAGGAAATATCCATCATGCTTGTCCTGATGTGCCTTTGGAGGTATTTGTACATGGTGCTTTGTGTGTAAGCTATAGTGGACAATGTTATGTTAGTCAGGCTTGTTTCGGACGTAGTGCCAATCGGGGAGAATGTGCCCAGTTTTGTCGCCTTGCTTTTGATATGGTAGATGCGGACGGTAAATCTATAGTAAGGAATAAGCATTTATTGTCTCTGAAAGATTTGAACCAGAGCGAAGAGTTGGAGCAATTGCTGGATGCCGGAGCTTCTTCCCTGAAAATAGAGGGACGTTTGAAGGATGTATCTTACGTTAAAAATGTAACAGCTTATTATCGCCAGAAGCTGGATACTGTTTTCAAACGTCGTAAAGAGTATATCCGTGCTTCATCGGGAAAAGTGAAATTAGAGTTCAAACCTCAATTGGATAAGAGTTTCAGTCGTGGTTTTACTAATTATTTTCTTTTTGACAGGAATAAGGATATTTTTTCTTTTGATACTCCCAAGTCTTTAGGGGAGGAGATGGGGACAGTGAAGGAAATTCGTGGTAATTATCTTACCGTAGCCGGAATCAAGTCTTTTAATAATGGAGATGGCGTCTGTTTTTTGGATGAAACTGGTAAGTTGCAGGGATTTCGCATAAACCGGGTGGAGAATAATAAATTATTTCCTCAAGAGATGCCTCGGATAAAGCCCCGTACGATACTTTATCGTAATTTTGATCAGGAATTTGAGAGGTTGATGTTGCGTAAATCAGCCGAAAGGAAAATAGCTGTCATTTTAAAATTGGCTGAGAATAATCGGGGCTTTACTCTGACTCTGACCGATGAAGATAATCACAGTGTCAGTGTGGTGCTGGAAAGGGAGAAGGAACGTGCCCGTACTCCGCAGGAAGATAACTTGCGTACACAACTTGGAAAGTTAGGAAATACTCCATTTGAAGCATCAGATATAGTGATTGACTGGTCGGACAATTGGTTTATTCCGGCTTCTATGCTTGCCGAACTTCGCCGTAAGGGAATAGAGAAACTGCTGGAAGTGCGCCGTATTAACTATCGGCAGGAAATTTACAAGTTGCCTCGAACGCATCATGCTTTTCCTGTGAATGAATTGACTTATTTGGGAAATGTGATGAATGCTGATGCTGTTTCCTTTTATAGGAATCATGGCGTGCAGCGTATTGCTCCGGCTTATGAAAAGGCTCCGGCAGAAGAAGCGGTATTGATGTTTTGCAAGCATTGTTTGCGTTATAGTATGGGATGGTGTCCCTCTTGGCATAAAGTGCGTTCTCCTTATAAGGAACCTTATTATTTGGTTGGCTCGGATAACAGGCGTTTCCGCTTAGAGTTTGATTGTAAGAATTGTCAGATGAAAGTCTATGCTGAAAAGTAAGTACATCGGATTACTGTTTTGGGTATTGGTTATTTTGATGGCTTGCCAATATCCTTCACCTGTTACTTCGAGTGAGGATATGCCGCAAAAGACAAGGGATTCTGTCAATTATTTGGTGGAACGGCATTATACATTAAACAGTAATTTTGAGGTTACTTCAGATTCGCTTATGTTACAGCAACTGCCATTGGTTGATGTGCTTCCTGTTTTTAAAGGAGAACGGCTGGTGGTAGCGGAGTTTATGATACAACCTGCTGATAGTGTGGATTCTGTATGGGTGAAGGTAGCACGGGACCAGGAAACAATGGGATGGGTACATGAAAAGGAATTGTTGGAGAAAGTAGTCCCTGTGGATTCAGTGTCACAGTTTATTCATTTTTTCAGTAATTCTCATACCATCGCTTTCTTTGTCATATTAGGCTTTTTCGGTATTTGGTATATTCATAGGGCTATTCGTCGCCAGAAGCTGCAATTAATTTGGTTGAATGATATTGATAGCGTTTTTCCTACAGTTCTTTCTTGGTTGGTAGCTACCGCAGCTACGCTTTATGCCAGTATTCAGCATTTTGTTCCGGGAACTTGGGAGCAGTTTTATTATAATCCTTCTTTGAATCCTTTTAGCTTGCCTTTTATTCTTTCTCTTTTCATGTTTAACATTTGGGGGATTATTCTTGTGGGGTTGGCCACTTTGGATGATTTGTTTCATCAGACACATGCTGAAGCTGCTTTTTTCTATTTGTTGGGATTGATATCCTGCTGTATCTTTTTATACTTGTTTTTTACGTTTACTACGTATTATTACTTAGGTTATCTATGTTTGTTGGCATATACTGTATGGTCGTTTAACCGCATCAAACATACTTCCCGGTATAAATTCAGTTGTGGAAATTGCGGAGCAAAGATGAAGGACAAAGGAGTATGTCCTCATTGCGGCGCTGTCAATGAATAATTTTATTGTTTGCTTCTTTTAACAAAGACTCAAGCAGTTTTCTATAGTAAACAGCATTTTCTATATGTACATACACTAAAACAAATAGGTTTGTTTTAGGAGCTATGAGTTTCATTTGCAGCAATAATAAAGTTCTTACTTTTCTTAGTGTGACAGAATAAAAAATAAATTTGATTTGGTAAATGTGGAAACAGAAAGGGAGTTCGTGATGAACCCCCTTTTTATTTTTGCAAGAATGGTTAGAAGTGATAACGTATATCCACACCTAGTTGTAGAGGTCTGCTTTTTTGTTTGAATCCTCTATGCATGGTTTCAAAATAGAAGGTTGTATAATCCTTGTTGGTTAAATTACGTCCCCATATATCTATTTGTAAAGCTTCTGTCTGCAGAGAAATGCGCCCGTTCAGTGTTCCGTAAAAACTTTGTGAGGCATTGTTTTTTTCAGTCCAATAAATTTTTCCTGCTCCGGTATAGCTCATGCCTAAAGTCAGGCTTTGCATCCAATTGCTTTTATCGAAAAAGAAACTATAATTTGCGCCTGCATTCATGGTATGGCGGGGGACAAATGGTACATAATTGCCGCTATAATCAATTTGCTCTTCTGATGATGTAGTACCTCCGTCATATTTTTTGAATGTGGAATGAGTATATCCATAACTTGCATTTATATTCAGGTTTTTGTTGATGGATGCCAGAAAGCTGGCCTCTACTCCATAACTTTCGCTGCTACCGGCATTGACCATCATTCGTCCCAAGCCACTATTGACAAATTTGGCGATTTGTTGGTCGTGTGTATCCATGTAGAATGCGGCAAGGTCGGTCTTCAGTTTGCCGTTGAACAAACTGAGATGTGATCCCACTTCGTAATTCCAGCTGTACTCGGGCTTGTAGACTGTTGTTTCTTGTACGTTCAATTCTTTTCCGTAGTTGGGCATGTGTTGCTTGATCATTCCTTCTATCATACCTGCCATAGATTCTGGTGCCTTGTCTAGTATGGCTTCAATCATTTTTTGTTGCATGTCACTTTGTATCAGTTCTGAAAACATCTGTACGTTATAACCTCCGGAACGATATCCTCTGGTTATGCTTACATACATATTGTTTGCAGGGTTGAAATCGTATTTAAAAGCTAGTTTGGGAAGTAGCTGTACATAGTCGTTTTTTTCTTTTCCTTCCAATAGCGGTGCGGCATTCAAATTCCTGAATGGAATATTAAGGGGAGGCATTGCCATTTTAAGAAAGAAATCGAAATCAATATTACTATCCGAGAAATAATTCATAGACATTTTTTCATATTCCAAACGCAAACCTGCTGTTACTGAAAGGCCTTTCACAAACAGGTCGTTGAATGTAGATTGGTGGTACAGTGCGGCGCTGAATACCGGTGTGTCAAAACTTCCACTTACGCGGATACGGTTGTTCAAAACGTCCAGACTCATTTCAGGGGTACGGGGATTGTCTAAATGAATTTTCTTGAAAGTATTGTTGATGTTTCCTTCGATCATATCGGTCACTCCGTCCTCCATGAAGTTTACCGGACCGGTGGTATGTAGCCATTGATAAAAACCACTAACCCCTGTAACCCATTGCCAACGCTTGTTGTTTTTGCTTTTAAAAGTAATCTCTTCACTGATGGTATTCAGACGCTGCTTCTGCTCAATGGTATAAATGCTGACAGGCAGGAAATCCTGGTCCATAAACATACGGTCGTTTAGATTCTGGAATCCTGTAACAGCGCTTAAGATAAACTTTTGCGCCTGGTATTCAATATTCAAACCGGTATTGAACAGTCCACGGCGATAAGTACAATCCTGATCGTATGAAATCTTCCCTATGTAGTTTTTATATTTTTCATTCTCTTTGTCGTATCCGTCTATAGCTCCTGTATAGTAATAAGGGTATCCCCCTTCGTCATTATAATCATAGCCTATGGTGAAGTCTAGTTTTAAGTTTTCTGAAGGCAGCCAGATAGCATGTATTCGTCCGCCTCCCGCTTCCATATTATCTACTTTTTTCCCATTGAGAGAATTGCGGAAGAATCCGTCTGAGCCCTCATAATAACCACCGGCGGAGAAAGCAAAACAGTCACTCCAACGATGGTAATGGGTTAATGAAGCACTGCGGTAGTTACTTTTTGTTCCATAACTCAGTTTTACGTCTGTTCCCTGATAGGAGAATGGAGAGCGGGTATGTACCTTGATTAGTCCCCCCATGGTATTGCGTCCGTACAAGGTTCCTTGTGGGCCGCGAAGAATATCAATACGTTCTATATCATAAAAATTGAAATCAAATGCAGATTTGTCAATGTAAGGGATATTGTCCACATACAAACCTACCGCAGGAGTATTGATACGCGATCCGATTCCCCGGATATAAATAGCTGAGGTGAGTCTTGAACCATAGTCGGGCATAAAGAAATTGGGTACCAGTGAACTCACGTTCTTTAAAGTGGTGATTTGGTTTGCTTGCATATCTTTTTGGGAGAGTAAAGATACGGCTATAGGGAGTTCCCTTAATTTTCCGGTTTCTTTAGGTGAAGCGATAACCACCACCTCTTCTATATCAATGACTTTCGTAGTGTCCTTAGGCAGCGTGTTGATATTTTCCGCAAAAGTTGTTGTAGCCAGCAGGCAGGATGTAATGAATAAAATGTTTTTTCTCATATTTATTGTTTGGTTTTATTTGATACATCACGGATGACCAGAGTTGTTACAAGTTTCTACCAGGCGGAAAATTTATATATTCCACTCTGTATAATCCATGATGGAGAATGATTCCGGCTGCAAAGTAACGGTAAACCTGATATGTGTGCAATCCTAATAAATGAGGATTTTATATTCTGTCTGCCTCAATGTAACCGTTCATCACAGCATAGACAGTTAGCCCGGATACAGATTTGATACCCAGTTTTTCAGTAATGTTCTTGCGGTGGGAGATAACGGTGGTCAGGCTGATATTAAGTTTGTCGGCTATCTCTTTGTTGATAAGTCCTTTGGTGATAAGTATCAATACTTCTATTTCCCGGACAGACAATTCATGTTCCGGTTTTTCTATATGCATTGCTTTATCTGCTGCTTGTTTTCTTGCCTGATGTCCATATTGGCGCAATTGATGGATGTCTTTTATCAAAGAACCTTCATCTTGGTAGATATTCAGCTTGGGAACACCGGATAATTGAGGTTGGTTATCACCTCCTGCTAATACAATTGTTTTTGGTTTACGAAGTAAGAAGAAGGAAGTATGTTCAAAATAGATTTGGGCAGAGATAAAATAGTGGGCATACATGTCCGGTGTGTCATCCGTCAGCTCACCAAAGGAATGGAATACACGGATAGTAGCCATTGGAATGATATCTTCCAAAATGTTTTTTAACCCCAGGCAAGTAAGGGTATTTGGGTCTACTATGGCTATTTCGGGATGATGCATGATGTTTTCTTTGGTGCAAAGATACATATCTTTTATAAAAAATAGATTCATAAAGATGAAGAAATCTTCTTTTGGGCAACTAAGCCTCTCACTTATTTGTTGTTAGAGTATATAAAGCTTAAAACCTTAACAATATGAAATATGATATAGCGATAATCGGTGGAGGACCTGCCGGATATACGGCTGCGGAAAGAGCTGCTGCCGGAGGATTGAAAACTGTGATTTTTGAAAAGAAAGCCATGGGAGGTGTTTGTTTGAATGAAGGATGCATCCCTACGAAAACTCTTTTGTATTCAGCAAAATTATTGGATAATGCAAAAGGTGCGGCAAAATATGGAATTGCTGTACCGGATGGAATCAGCTTCAATTTGGAGAAAATAATAGACCGTAAAGATAAAGTGGTCAAGAAACTGACCGGAGGTGTAAAACTGACCGTGAAATCTTATGGAGCCGAATTGATAGAAAAAGAAGCGGTTATAACCGGAGAAGATAATGGACTGATTCAAATTTTGGCCGGAGGAGAAAAATATGAAGTGACTTATCTGTTGGTTTGTACTGGTTCGGATACCGTGATTCCACCCATTAAAGGCTTGTCGGAAATAGACTATTGGACTTCCAAAGAGGCTTTGGAAATGGCTGCATTACCTAAATCGCTGGCTATTATTGGTGGCGGAGTAATTGGAATGGAATTTGCTTCTTTCTTTAATAGTATGGGGGTAAAGGTGAGTGTCATCGAGATGATGCCTGAAATATTAGGGGTTATGGACAAGGAAATCAGTGCGATGTTACGTACAGAGTATCAGAAGCGAGGGATTAACTTCCAGCTGAATTCTAAAGTGACTGAAGTCAGTCCGGCAGGAGTTACCATAGAAAAAGCCGGTAAATTATCACTGATTGAAGCGGATAAGGTTCTGGTAAGTGTAGGCAGAAAAGCGAATCTGAACCAAGTGGGGCTGGATAAACTAAAAGTGGAAATGGTGCGTAACGGTGTAAAAGTGGATGAACACATGCTTACTTCCCATCCTAAAGTCTATGCCTGTGGAGATATAACCGGATACTCCATGCTGGCTCATACGGCTATTCGTGAAAGTGAAGTTGCCATTAATCATATTCTGGGAGTGAAGGACCGGATGAATTATCATTGTGTACCGGGGGTGGTATATACGAATCCTGAACTGGCCGGAGTAGGAAAAACGGAAGAGGAGTTGAAAGCATCAGGGACCAGCTATCATGTACAGAAATTACCGATGGCTTATTCGGGGCGTTTCGTGGCAGAAAATGAAACAGGGAACGGGCTTTGCAAATTGATTCTGGATGAGGAAGACCGCATTATAGGTTGTCATTTGTTGGGAAATCCTGCTTCGGAAATAATCGTTGTAGCGGGGATTGCCGTTCAATATGGATATACTGTAGAAGAATTTCAAAAAACGGTATTTCCACATCCTACGGTAGGCGAGATTTATCACGAAACACTTTTTGCATAATGTTTTGCATAGATAACCGCTGTACGGATGTTTATTTCAATTTGGCAGTGGAGGAGTATCTTTTAAAGCAGACACAGGGGGATTATTTTGTAATTTGGCAGTCGGAACCTTCCGTGGTCATGGGCAAGAATCAGTCTGTTCGTGCCGAGGTGAATGAGGATTACAGGATAGAGAAGGGCATTCGTTTGGCTCGTAGGTTTTCGGGAGGTGGTGCAGTTTACCATGATAAGGGAAATATTAATCTTACTTTTATAGAAACGACATCGCAACCCCTGTTTGAAGACTATTTGCAGCGTATTGTTGGTTTTCTGGAAACGATGGAAGTCACGACCTATACGGATGAGCGTTTGGGAATTTATCTGGATGGAAAGAAAATATCGGGCAGTGCGCAATGTATTCATAAAGACCGTGTAATGTATCATTGTACTTTGTTATTTTCTACAAACTTGGATGTACTTCATACAGTGTTGAAGGGGAAGTCTGATGAATTGGAGTCGATTCCCGGATTAAAGAATATCCGTGCCGTACCGTCTGTACCTAGTGAAGTGGTCAATCTCAATTGTTTTTTGGATGTTTCGGTGAATATCAAACGGTTTATTCATCTTTTGTTTCATTACTTCTTGACAGAAGATGAAAAGAATAGCATTTATCATTTTTCCCGAAAGGATTTGGCGGCAATCGAGTTGCTGAAAGTGGAAAAATATGCTAATGAGGATTGGATACATCATCGGGGCACCTTAAAAAAGATTTAAGTTAAAACTTTATCTTTCAGTGGCTTGTTGTTCATATAAAAGGATTAAAAAATAAATTATCAATATGTCAAGATTTGAAATAAAAATGCCTAAGCTAGGCGAAAGTATTACTGAAGGAACCATTATATCCTGGTCGGTAAAAGTGGGTGATACTGTCCAAGAGGACGATGTCTTGTTCGAAGTGAATACAGCAAAGGTCAGTGCTGAAATTCCGTCCCCCGTAGAAGGCAAGGTGGTCGAGATATTATTTAAAGAAGGCGATACCGTACCTGTAGGTACAGTAGTAGCAATTGTAGATATAGATAGTGATGAAGGAATAGAAGAGGCTCTTGTAGAAGGGCAAAATGTACCGCAAGCAGAAGAAACGCCCTCCCATGTACCATCTGTAACATCTGTTCAGGAAGTAAAGGAAGTTCCTAAGGCAATAGCGGCTAAAACAGAAGAAGAGCGTTGGTATTCTCCCATTGTACTTCAACTGGCTCAGGCTGCACATATCTCGAAAGAGGAATTGGATCGCATTCAAGGAACAGGATATGAAGGGCGTCTGAGTAAAAAAGATATAAAAGTTTATATTACTAGAAAGGAACAAGGTAACATTACCGTAACTGAACCTGAACCTGTATCTGTATCCGCCCAATCTGTTGAGGCTGTTTCTGTCCGGACTTCTCCAACTGCGCCATCATCGGCTTCCTCTTTAACACCCCCTGTTTCCGGTTCGCAAGAAGGCATGGAAGTAAAAGAAATGGATCGTGTCCGGAAAATGATTGCCGATCACATGGTCATGTCTAAACATACCTCTCCTCATGTTACGAATGTGGTAGAAGTGGATGTGACCAAACTCGTGAAATGGCGTGATAAGAATAAAGAGGCTTTCTTCCGTCGTGAAGGAGTCAAATTGACTTATATGCCTGCCATAACCGAAGCCGTAACGAAGGCATTGGTTGCCTATCCGCAGGTAAATGTATCTGTAGACGGTTATAATATCTTGTTTAAAAAGCATATCAATGTCGGTATTGCTGTTTCACTGAATGATGGAAATCTGATTGTTCCGGTGATACATGATGCCGACAGGTTGAATTTGAATGGTTTGGCTGTGACCATTGATACTCTGGCGATGAAAGCGCGTGATAATAAACTGATGCCGGATGATATTTCGGGTGGTACGTTTACGATTACCAATTTTGGAACTTTCAAGTCTTTATTTGGTACTCCTATAATCAATCAGCCGCAGGTTGCCATTCTCGGTGTGGGATATATCGAAAAGAAGCCGGCAGTTATTGAAACTTCTGAAGGCGATGTGATTGCTATCCGTCATAAAATGTATCTTTCTTTGTCATACGATCATCGGGTGGTGGATGGCATGTTAGGGGGGCAATTCCTCTATGCGATAAAAGATTATCTGGAAAATTGGAAAGAATAACCATTCATCACAGTAAAAAAATAATATAATGAAAAAATATGATATAAAGACCACTGATACCGAAACGTTGAAAAAGTGGTATCATTTGATGGTATTGGGACGTGCGCTTGATGAAAAAGCTCCGTCTTATCTGTTGCAATCATTGGGTTGGTCCTATCATGCGCCTTATGCGGGGCATGACGGAATCCAATTGGCCGTAGGTCAAGTCTTTACCAAAGGAGAGGACTTCCTTTTTCCATACTATCGCGATATGCTGACCGTGCTTTCGGCAGGCATGAGTGTGGAGGAATTGATATTGTATTTATAACCATAGAACAACCAAAACTAATCAGAAATATCCGAGTGTAAATCTTTAATTACCAGCATATTC
>ENA-OWOU01000952-OWOU01000952.1-gut-metagenome-genome-assembly--contig:-NODE-952-length-14046-cov-5.255781_pt1 | contig 14046 bp, 9 predicted proteins | sample MGYA00248248_ERZ651801 | MGnify/ENA primary metagenome ERZ651801 (study PRJEB26908, sample SAMEA4031710) | gut metagenome | biome: gut; feature: normal infant; material: stool | place: China | collected 2015 ... | reverse complement strand
GCTCTTGAGTTCTCAAACCACCACCGCTCACCCGCCTCGAGGCACCCCAACCGGGGAACCACTCGCCGAGCGGCAGCGAAGAGTCAATTTACACGAACCCCGGCGATCACGCAAATCGACCCTTCCAAAGATACCCTGGAACCGTTGCAAATAAACACATCCCTCGGCGTGTCGAAAAAGGCCTCCGAACGGCCGTACAGCCAGTCTAGACCCCGAAGACAACGCCCACATGAACCAAAAACAAACTATAAACGGCGTGTCATACCCATATACATCTCATTCCCATGTGATGAATACCCAAATGCAATCGCAAATCATGATTCCAGCGGAACAGAAAGAACAGAAATACAAAAGAGACGCGAAGAAGCATGAAACCTGGCTGCACTTGCGACGGCACGCACGCTGAAATACAACAAGAGCCGCCGACTCAGGGAAGTCGACGGCTCTCGCTGTTTCAATTGTTATTCAGTTATGTTTTGACCTGTGAGAAGGAAGTGAGATCAGGCAGTGACCTCAGCCTTGGCCTTCTTGCGATCCATGTAGCGCTTGATAGCCAGAGCCTCAAGTGCGATCACCAGGATTGCGGTCACGCCCCAAGCCACGTACATGGCGGTCTTCCAGATCGGGGTGGCGACCTTCGGCTCACCGTCTGCATACTGCCAGCTGTTGGCGGCGGTGTACAGAATATTGTGGGCGGCGGTACGCATGGCCTTCACGGAGGTTGCGGACTTGTCGGTGATGTGGTTGGTGATGGAGGTGGTAGCCAGCATGGAATCGTTGCCGTTACGGATCTCCTGATCACCGTTCTGGTAGCCGTAGCCGCCGAAATAATCGGTCAGGACGAAGCCCTTGAAGCCCCACTCGTCACGGAGCACGGTGTTCAGCAGAACGTTGTTGCCACCGGCATAGGTGTTGCCGATGTAGTTGAAGGCGCTCATCACGGCCTGTGCGCCGCCTTCCTTCACGCTCATCTCGAACGGCTTGAGGTAGATCTCACGCATGGCCTGCTCGTTGGTCCAGGTGCAGAGCATCTCAGTACGCTTGGTTTCCTGATCGTTCAGTGCGAAGTGCTTCATGAAGGAGTACACGCCCTTCCCCTTGGCGCCGGCGATCTCGTTGGATGCCATGACGCCGGAGAGCAGGGAATCCTCGGAGAAGTACTCGAAAGTACGGCCGGAGAATGCGTTGCGGTGGATGTTCATAGCCGGAGCGTACCAACCAGCAACATGCATGTCGTGAGCCATATCGCCGATCATCTCGCCGAACTGCTTGGCCAGATCCTTGTTCCAAGTGCAAGCGAATGCGGTGGAAGCCGGGAAGCCGATGGAGCCAACACCAGTGAAGTTGTTGTTCAACGAGGCCGGGCCGTCAGCGTCGGTGAGCTGGATCTTGCCGACGGAGGAGACGGCCGGAGTGCCGTAGCCGCCGTTGGCAATGAGGTTGTCCATATCGTCGAAGGTCAGCTCGTCAAGCAGCTTCTCCCAATCAGCATCGTCGTAATCCTTGCCGTACATGTCGGCCAGGCGGAGGCCATTCTTGGCACCGGTGGTCGGCATCTCGTCGGAATCGTCGTTGAACTGAGACGGATCGTAGTTGGCGTTGTTGTAGAAGGTTTCCTTTGCCTTATCAGACATTTCGAAGTTGGTCGGAGCGGCGGTGGCTTCCTTGTAGTTTGCGAAATGTCCTGCACGGCTCAGGTAGGTCACATCGCCTGCAGCATCATCGAACTGGTTGGTGGCCACGGTCTGGTCGCCATTGTGGGTGTTCGAATCGGAGTCGTAGGTGATGGTGTCGTCCACGGTGATCTTCTTGGAGCCGATCACAGTGTGGGAGTCGGAGTTGATGGAGATGTTGTAATCGCCCTTTTCGAGCACGTATGCCTTGGCATTCTTGTAATCATAGGAAGCCATGTCATCGTCTTCGAATTCAACGGTCACGTCCTCGGAAGCGCCCGGCTCAAGCTTCTCGGTCTTCTCGAAGCCAACCAGGTTGGCACTGGCCTTTTCGATGCCACCTTCGGTGTACGGCGGGTTGTAGTAGACCTCAACAACATCCTTGCCAGCGGTGTCGCCGGTGTTGGTGACGGTCACATCAACGGTGACCTTGCCATCCTTGTACGTCACATCGTTGAGCTTCTGCTCGAAGGTGGTGTAGCTCAGACCGTAACCGAACGGGAATGCAACCATGGAATCGTAATCGATGGCACCTTCGGCCGCTGCGGTCTCATAGAACTTGTAGCCCACATAGATGCCTTCGGAGTAGTTCACAAAGCCCGGGATGGCGGTGACTTCGTCACCAGTGAAGCCCGTGTACTTGGCGGCCTTGTCTTCCATGTTGGTGTATTCGAACTTGCCGAAGTTGTTGTAAGACACCGACTGGGTGAGATCCTTCAGGAAGGTGTCGGAAGTCTTGCCGGACGGGTTGGTATCGCCGGCAAGCACGTCACCGAGTGCGGAGAAGCCGGTCTGGCCTGCAGGCGGGCACCACACGACGGATTTGATCTGCGGATAGTCGTTCAGGAAGTCGAACTGGAAGGTGTTGGCGCCGTTGTAGACGAGCGTGACCTTGTTGAAGTTCTTGGTGACCAGGTCGAGCATATCGCGCTCGGTCTGGCTCAGCTGCAGGAAGCTTTCGCCGTCCTTGAAGTCCTCGTAATCCTTGGAGTTGTTCTCATAGGTGATGCCTTCGGCCTTCATGTTCATCGGAAGGTCAGCGCCCTCGCCACCGACGCGGGTGAGCACTACAACAGCCTCATCGGAGAAGCTCTTGGCATCGGAGATCAGGGAATCGGAATACTGGTCGGCCGGAACCTCAGGCAGGGTCCAATCCTGTGCCCACATGCCAACAACTGGGCGATCTGCACGGTAATCGGTGTACAGCTTGGTCAAGTCGGCGTTGGTCTCGATGCCGGCTTCCTTCATGCCATCAAGCAGGGAAACGGTGTCATACTGGTCAGACATGGAGCCGGAGCCGGTGCCGCCGTATACCGGGTTGGTGGAGCCCCAACCGAACACGTTGACCTTCTTGTTAGCCAGCGGCAGGTTGGAATCATCGTTCTTCAGCATGGTGATGGCTTCCGACTGCACTTCCTTGGCCAGCTCGTTGGCCTTGGAAACAGTGGTGTCAGACAGCATGTACTTGGTGATGGTCGCGTTGTTGAGCAGCGTCGACAGCGGACCGGACAGCATCATGGAAACCGCGACGACAATGCCGACCAAAGCCACAAGCCAAGACTCGGAGTGGATGATCTTACGGGTCGCCACTTCCTTCACCGTCTTCTTGTTGACGGCAAAAGTAATGATCAGCGCGAGCACAAATAGCACGCCAATCGCAATCAGGTACGGCGTCAACGAACCGATAACGTTCATGACGTCAGCCATGTTGATTTGCAGCATGGTCTGCCTCCTCCTTGATTCTCATAACCAAACGACATGCAGGCTCCGATTTCCTCATCGAAACCAGAAATCATGCAACGCTGCCCCGCGTCACGCAATTTCCAGAAGTGAAGACACTTCTTCATGTCGATGTTTCGATTTCACCAAAATCCGCGAAAAAAGCACCCTGATTTTTCCCAGCCTGTCGTTTCGCGTGCATAATCTGCATACCACCTGCGCATGTAAAACTACCATTCGTACACATATAATCCCGTTGCACGCATGCATCTGGCACAATGTGCGCTCATCCGCAGATTGTTGCAACATCCTTGCCTTGATTGCGGAAATCATCGATCTTCATTGCGCTTCCAACTCCATAATCGCAATTCCTGCGATATTTTCGGCACACTACAGCGAGCTGTTCCAGCGGCAACTTACGTAAGGCAAGTACCATGGGTGCCATGAGCGACTTAAGCGCATTGAATCTGGAGGCAGGCAGCCTCGTTGGCGGATACACGTTGATTTCCCGGCTTGGATCGGGGGCGATGGGATCGGTCTGGCGCGTGCGCGATGACGGCGGACACCAGTATGCGATGAAAATTTTGCGCGATTCCCTTGCCGAGGACGATGCGTCCAGCGAACGTTCCCGCGATCAGCTGACCGCACGCGAGCGCCTGCGCAGGGAGGCTATGGCGCTGCAGAAAGTGCGTCATCCGGGCGTGTGCGGCATTGTGGATATGGAATTGGATGATGCGCTGGCCTTCATTGTGACCGAGCTGATCGAGGGCAAGAATCTACGTGAAGATGTGCGCGCCAACGGCCGGTATGTGGGCGATGATTTGGAACGGCTGGGACGCAAGCTGATCGAGGCGGTGAAGGCCGTGCATGCGGCCGGTATTGTGCACCGCGATATCAAACCGACGAATGTGATGGTGTCGAATACCGGACCGGTATTGGTGGATTTCGGCATTGCCATGGGCGAGGGCGAAAGTCATGTGACTCGTACCGGATTGGTGATGGGCACGCCTGGATTCATCGCGCCGGAAATCATCGACGGTGCCGAATCCGATGAGATGAGCGATTGGTGGTCGGTGGCGAGCGTGCTGGCATTTGCCGCCACTGGCGAGCCGGTGTTCGGCACGAAACCGATGATGGCGGTATTGGAACGTGCTGCCGCGGGAAGCGCGAATTTGGCGGGATTGCCGGCTGGGACCATGGCCGCGTTCCGTTCGGCGTTGGATCCGGATCGTACGAAACGTTGCACTCCAGACGAGTTGTTGCAGGCGATTGCGTTGGATGCGTTGAATCCGCAAGCTTGGATTTCGGGGAATACTTCGGATGCCGCCGATAGTGCCGGGTCGGAGGCGATGCTCCCTTTTGATGGATCGCCCGACAATCCACGAATGCTTTGGCGGGCGTTAGACCATGTGACGGGAGAAGACGCCATCGGCACGCGCACCTTGCCGCAATTCGTTGAGGCCACGCAGGCAATCGGCGCAACCGTTATTGCTGACATAACCGATACCGTTATTGCCGATGCGCCCGATGTCGGCACCTCGGTCATGGATATCAACGCGCATACCGCAACCATTCCTCTTGGCACCGGCACGCGCGTGCTGCCTGTCAATAGTGGGGATACCAGTGTGCTGCCGCAAGATACACCGCAATCCACGCGGGTGATGCCGGTCCAGGACGCTTGGAATCCCGCTCAAGAGGCCGCACAGATCGACCCGGCCATCAAACCTGCATTGCAGCGCATCGCCAACCAGCGGCCTCCTGCCGTAATACCGAACGCATCGGTTGAAATGGCGCAAAGTGCGCAGCCACAAGACATGCAAACATCTGCCGTGCCAACCGCACCGGTCACTCCGGCCGCGCCGCTCAACCCGAACGTGCCGCAGAGTGTACTGCAGCCGCCGAATCCGGCCGACGTGCAACGCGGCGAACTGCTAGGCAGAGGCGTGCCCCTCTGCGTGCTGATGGCGATTCCTGTGGCCGTATGCGGCCTGTTCTCGCCATGGATCGCCCTGATCGCGGGCGCGCTGCTGGCCTGGTTGCTCGCCACCATTGGATTCAATATGGAGGCGCAGCTGGAACGCGAAGGCCGCCGTGGGGGCAGCCGCAGGGCTTCCGACTGGTTCGCCCGCGCCGCCACGCTGCCTTGGCATGTGCTCAAGGGGCTGGGTTATGCGGTGCCACGCGCACTGATCATGGCGGTCATCGCCGCATTAGGATTGACGATTGCCACAGTCACGCTGCAACTGCCGTTTGCCATGGTTGATACGTCGATATTCGGATTCACGATTCCGCTGCCGACCTGGATTGAAGGGCCGGTTTCGCAAAGCGGCGTCGCCCAGGCCGGTTGCTGCGCCATCGGCTGGCTGGTATGCGCCCTCGCTCCGGGAGCATTGGTGCTGCGATTGGGTGCCGGCGCATTGCGCGGCCGCCCGAAATCCGGCACCACTGCCGAATCGTACGATATGTAGTGACGCCATCTCACGAAATACGCAGCGAAAATCAAAAATCGGCAAACGTTTGCAATCATCAGAAAAACATCAGATAATCGCACGTAGTATGGCAACGTGAGCTTTTACGAAATACTTCATTCAGCAATAGCGTGCCCACACTACTATGGTGCACAGCATCGTGATGTGAACATCGAAAGGAATGTGGATGGCCCAGAACAGTAAGGATGCGCAGAAGCGCGCCAGCCGCGCCGAGCGTAGGGCCGCTGAGGCCGCGGAGATGAAGGCTCGCGCCGAACAGATGGAGAAGGAGCGCAAGCAGCAGACCCTCATCGGCGCCATCGTGATGGCGGTGCTGGTGATCCTGGTGGCGATCGGCGCGTTCACCGTGTATCACAACATGCACAAGAACACCGAAACGCAGGCTTCCACCCAGACCGTGGAAGAAGCGTACGACAAGCTGCAGCAAGTCGAAAACACCCCTAAGCTCGTCGATAAGAAGGGCGGATTGCTGATTTCGAAGGATGGCTACGGCAAGTCCGTCGAAGGCGCACCGACTGTTGCGATCTACATGGATTTCCTGTGCCCGGGCTGCGGCAATCTGCATCGCCAGCTTGATGAGGATCTGCAGAAGATGGTCGACGCGGGTCAGATCAATCTTGATTTGCATTTCATGGCGTTTATGGACAAGTGGTCCACCGACGATTATTCAAGCCGCGCAGCGAATGCCGCGATCTATCTGGCCGAGCATGACAGCGATCCGAGCCATCTGATCACCTTCCTCGAAAAAATGTACGCCGAGGATTTCCAGCCTGAGGAAAGCTCGAATTACAAGTCCGTCAGCGACGATCAGATCAAGGAACAGATGATCGCCTCGGGAGTTTCCGAGGATGTGGCGGACAAGGCGTTCGGCCGCGACTACCAGGATTGGCTTGACGCCATCGACACCTATACGCCGAAGCGCTCCGAACTGTGGAACACGTCCGGAACCTACAAAGACAGCATGACCACCCCAACGGTGACCATCAACGGCAAGTTCTGGGATATGAACCAGTTGAGCACTGCGCAGGAGACCATTGAGGAAGGCCTGCTGGAGGCCATCGGAATCAAGTCCGACGACATCGGCAAGGAAGGCGTGATGCCCTCCATCGGCTCCGACAAGGATCCGATCTCCAACACCACTGGCGAGTGATCAGCCCTACGCAATCCTCATAATCGAAAAATTATACCCCCCTACTCGCCAGCGTGCCAGCCAAAGCGCAGTTCCAAGTTGACGGTATCGGGCACGCTGGTTATGCTATTCAATCGTTGCCGTTTTTATGCATTATGCTAGAAAGCGGCACAAGCCTCCTTAGCTCAGATGGCCAGAGCGGCCGCCTTGTAAGCGGCAGGTCGTCGGTTCGATCCCGACAGGAGGCTCGAAACCCGTTTTGACGGGCTTTGACCTCTTACCATGGGTAAGTGATCCAGAAGCCTTCCCCCAACTTATGGCTTCTGGCGACCGGACGAGGCTTCCCCCAACCTGCCTCGTCCGGGCAGGGGGCAGGACATCCCCTTCTCTCCTGCCCCCTTTTTTCTTTGCTCCTTTTCCTCGAAAATGTGGCGGTATAGATAAAGCCAGCGGAAACCATGCCATTCGTCCCGATCTGACCGTTACAATGACGGCGATGTAGGCAGTCGCTGGAAAGAGGACGTATGACAAGAAGGTGGACCCCCCGGAGATTCGTGACGCTTCGGCGTGTTCGAGTGACGGCATGCGTGGTCTCGTTGACGCTCGCCTCGACGCTCGCATTCGGCGTAGGCGCGCGCAAAACCGTGGCTCTGACCATCGATGGCGAAACCACCACCGTAACCACATACGCGATGAGCGTCGACCGTCTGCTGCAGGAACGCGGCGTGAAGGTCAAAACGCATGATCTCGTGGAATCCACCAGCCCCACCAGCATGCTGAGCAACCATGACGTGGTGACGGTACGAAGCGCCTACCAGACCACCATCACCATCAACGGGCAGGAAGTGCCCTTCTGGACAGTGGCGACCAGCGCCGAACAGCTGATCGGATTCTTCGAACAAAACGAAGCAGACGCGGCAAAAGTCACCGTCAATATCGACAACGTGTACAACAAACTCACCGGCGGACTGATCATCAACCAAAACGGGCCGGTCACCGTCATCGCAGACGGGCAAAGCTCCGAATCGCCGAATGGCAAACTGCCGGCGGCCTCCATTCTTGACTCCAAAGGCATCACGCTGAACAAGGAGGATCGCGTCAGCGTCGAAAAAGACAACGGCGAAACGATCCTGCGCGTCCGCCGCGTGACGCACGGCGAGGAAACACGCACGAAAGCGGTGCCTTTCGGCACGCAAACCATCGTCGATCCCAGCCTGCAGCCCGGCGAAGTCGTAGTCAGGCAGGAAGGCGAGGACGGCGAAATCCAGCAAACGTACGACGTCACGTATGTGGACGGCGAGAAGGAAAGCGAGACGCTGACCAACGAAACGACCACGAAAATCGCCCTCGATCAGATTATCGCAGTAGGACCGGCAGCATCTTCCGACGATTCGGGATCGGATGACGGATCCGGCAATTCCGGAGATACCGGCAAATCCGATAATTCCGGAAAGAACGACAATTCGAACAAGAACAACAATTCCGATAATTCCGACAAGAAAGACGATTCGAACAGTAATTCCGGCAATACGGATAATTCAGACGACAACAAGAAGGACGATTCCGGATCGAAAACGGACCCGGATCCGACGCCAACTCCAGACCCGACCCCCACGCCAACTCCTGACCCGACCCCCACGCCGGATCCGACGCCCACCCCGACACCGCAACCTTCCGATCCTTCGGCAGGATGCCGCCTCTATCACCCCTCCCCCGCGCAGGCACAGGTCTACGCGGCCGGAGCCGCGGCGCAATATGGCTGGACCGGGCAAAACTGGACCGATCTGGTGAAACTGTGGACGCGTGAATCGAGCTGGCTGTGGTATGCGGAAAACGCATCTTCCGGAGCCTACGGCATCCCGCAGTCGCTTCCTGGCAGCAAAATGGCGGCATTCGGCGCAAACTGGCGTGACGATGCGGCCGTGCAGATCGACTGGGGCCTGAGCTACATCGCGCAACGCTACGGCAGCCCGTCGAAGGCATGGGAGCATTCCGAGCAGGTCGGATGGTATTAAACAACGCCGATCGCAACAATACGCAAACGCAACAGCGCACACTTTTCATACCAGTTGAACGGATAATGAGGTAATGACAGAACACGCGAACGAAACCAACGCAACCGACGAAACCGCGCAAGGCCGCCTGTTGGGGGCTGCCGACATTCGGCGTATCGCGGCCGAGGCCGGTATCAGCCCGACGAAAAAATTCGGGCAGAATTTCGTAATCGACCCGGGCACGGTTCGTCGTATCGTGCGCGAGGCAGGTGTGACCGCCGACAATCATGTGCTGGAAGTCGGACCTGGACTCGGTTCACTGACATTGGCGATTTTGGAAACCGGCGCCACGATGACCGCCGTGGAGATCGACCCGCCCGTTGCGGAACGACTGCCCGGCACCATCGCCGAATTCATGCCGGATGCGGTGGATCGTTTCCGCGTGGTCAATCGCGATGCGTTGACCGTGACGCCGGAAAATCTGCCTGATTTCCAAAATGATGATTCGTTTACACTGGTCGCCAATCTGCCATACAACGTGGCCACGCCGATTCTGCTGACCTTGCTGGAACGTTTCGACAATCTCGGCACGTTCCTCGTGATGGTGCAGAAGGAAGTCGCGGACCGACTGAGCGAAAAGCCCGGTTCAAAGATCTACGGCACTCCAAGCGTGAAGCTCGCTTGGTATGGTACCGCGGAACGTGTGGGCATTATCGGGCGCAATGTGTTCTGGCCGGCACCGAATGTGGATTCCGCGCTGGTGCTGTTCAAACGATATGAGGGCGGGCACACGCCTTCGGCCAACAATCCCGACGGTTCCGTAGTGGACCGCGAAAACGTGTTCCGTCTTATCGACGCCGCATTCGGCCAGAGGCGCAAAACCCTGCATGCCGCGTTGAAGAAGATCGTGCCCTCCGAAGCGTTCGAGCAGGCGGGCATCGATCCGACGCGCCGTGGCGAAACGCTTGCCATCGACGAATTCGTGGCATTGGCACGAGCCGTGGGCGAGGTGTCGCAAGCATGAGCGACACCAACACCGCAATCAACACGGTCAGCGTGGACTGCCCGGCGAAAACGAATCTGACCCTGCACGTAGGCAGGCCACGCAGCGAATGGGGTGGCCGACACGAGCTCGACACCATCTACTGCGCCGTCGGCGTGTACGACACCGTCACCACCAGTCGCAAAAAGCCCGGATCCGGTTTCTCCCTGAATCTTGAAGGTGCCTATCTTGGCGATCTGGCCTCCTCCGGCAGCGACATGCGACGCAACCATGCCGTGCTCGCCCTGTTCGCCATGGCCGAAGCGAGCGGCCATGAACCGGATGTGGCGTTGAACATCGAAAAACGCATTCCCGTTGGCGCGGGCATGGCAGGAGGTTCCGCGGATGCGGCCGCCACGATTCTGGCATTGAACACGCTATGGAATCTTGATTGGTCCATTGAACGGTTGCAACAGGTTGCCGCCACATTGGGCGCGGATATGCCGTTCTGCCTGACCGGAGGCTATGCGCGAGGCACCGGCTTCGGCGAGCAGATCGAACAACTCAGCGAAAACAGCGACGCCGTGCTGGAACTGACGGATCAGGGCTTTGCAGGCCGTCTGCTGGTCGGCGCGTATCAGGCGGAACTGCGCACGCCGGAAGTGTATGCCATGTTCGACCAAATCGGCGCCGGCGCAACCGACAACAATCATCTGCAACAGGCGTCGATCTCACTGCATCCACGCAGCGGACAGGCGATCGACGAAGCGTTGCAGGCAGGCGCCAAGCAGGCGTTCGTCTCCGGATCCGGCCCTTCCGTAATCGCATTCGTGCCAACCGACGATGCGGCATGCGCCGTGCAGTCGGCATGGCAACAAAGCCGTTGCGTCGACCGCATCATCGCCACCAAGGCACCGGCCCATCCGATTGTGCATATCATCGCGTAACAGTAAGGTTGAAGTCAACCGATTTTTGGAGAAGGACTCGTACATGACTCAGGCTAACGACGAGCGCGCCGCGCGCAAACAGTACATTCGCCGCCGTCAAAAGGTGGTGTTCACCATCACCGGCACCATTTTGACGATCGCATTGGTGATTTCCCTGCTGTTCTTCTTCCATGTTGGAGGATTGGGCAATGTCAAGTCGGCCGCGGTACAGCCGAATTACGGCCAGCAGGCCCCTTGCGCAGCACAGGAACAGGACGGCAGCAAAGGCAAGTACGTGGAAAACCGCAACATCACCGTGCGCGTGCTCAACGGCACTGAATTCGCCGGCTTCGCGCAAGCCGTCAGCAGCGCGTTGCAGAACCGCGAGTTCAACACCCAGGCAGCCGGCAACTACACCAGCTCCAAAGTGGAACGCACGATGATCATCTTCGGCAAGAACGCCATCAATCAGGCGTACACGGTGAACAGCAACTTCACCGACGCGACGATGGTGATGGACGATCGTGAGGATATGCTGATCGACGTTGTGGTTGGCGCGACTTTCGACAATCTGCAGAATCAGAAGAAGGTGCCGACCGCCGGCAAGGAGATCGACAGCTTCGAGGGATGCGTTACCGTCGACAAGATGACCGACGTACAGAAGGCCCCCGAACACGACGCCGTGTGATTTGCAGATTTTTTGATTTGCAGATTTTCGGATTGACCTCACGATTTCGATTTTTCACTGAAAATCAAGATCGTGAGGTCAATTCTTATATTCGTGGGTTAAATCGCGGGCGAAATCCTCCAGAGAATACCCCCGAAACCGCACTTTTCGGAACCGACTGACCTCACGATTCTATTTTTGCCCGAAAAATCGAATCGTGCGGTCACAGCATCCAAATCGTGAGGTCAGCAAGCAGACTACTCGGCCTGCTGTTCCTCATACCAACGGTTCAACTCGGCAACAGCGACATCACGCTCGACCGGGCCGTTATCGAGGCGATATTCCAGCATGTGCTTGTACGCCTTGCCAACCAGCGGTCCCGGGTCAATGCCGAGCAGCTGCATGATTTCGTCACCGTTCAGATCAGGGCGGATCGCGTCGAAATCCTCCTTCTCCTTCAGATCGCGCACGCGCTGTTCCATCTCGTCCATCGCCGACGAGAACACCATGGCCTTGCGCTTGTTCTGCGTGGTCGCGTCGGCACGCGTAAGGCGGTTCAGGCGCTCATACAGCGGACCCGCATCCTTGACGTAACGGCGGACCGCGGAATCCGTCCACGGCTCCTCCACGTAGCCGTGGAAGCGCAAGTGCAGATTGACCAGCTCGCTGACGTCCTCGACCATATGATGGTCGAAATGCAATGCCTTAAGGCGCTTGCGGGTCATTTTCGCGCCGACCGCATCATGATGATGGAAGCTCACCTTGCCACCCGATTCGAAACGACGCGTCTTCGGCTTGCCGATATCGTGCATCAGCGCGGCCAAACGCAACGTCAGATCCGGTGCCGGCACAGGGCCGTCCGGGCCGGTTTCGAGGGCAACCGCACGATCAATGACGATCATGGTGTGCTCGAACACGTCCTTATGACGATGATGTTCGTCGATTTCGAGCTGCAATGCCGGAATTTCCGGGAAGACGATATCGGCAAGACCGGAATCGACCAGCGCTTCGATACCTGCGCGCGGGCGATCGGACAGCAGCATTTTGACCAGTTCGTCGCGTACGCGCTCAGCGGAAACGATTTCAATGCGATCGACCATGTCGGTCAGCGCTTCAGCGGTTTCCGGTTCGATACGGAAGCCCAGTTGCGCCACGAAACGTACGGCGCGCATCATGCGCAGCGGATCGTCGTCAAACGACTGGCGAGGATCGACCGGCGTGCGCAACACGCCCTTGGCCAAATCGTTCGCGCCGCCGAACGGATCGACGAATTCCAATTCCGGCACACGCAACGCCATGGCATTCACCGTGAAATCACGGCGGGAAAGATCGCCTTCCAGCGTGTCGCCATAATTGACTTCCGGCTTGCGCGAGTCGGGGTCATACGTGTCGGAACGGTAGGTCGTTACCTCAACCTGCACTTCCGTGCCATCCTCACGCCTGCGCATGGCGCCCAACGTGCCGAATTTACGGCCCATATCCCAAAAGCCATCGCGCCCGAAACGGCGCAAAATGTGTTCAAACTGCTCAGGACGCGCCGATGTGCAAAAATCCAAATCATGCGATTTACGATGCAACAGCAGGTCTCGAACGGGACCTCCCACCAACGCCAATTCATAGCCTTCCGCGGCGAACATACGCCCTAATTCAATGGCCTCTGGCCACACTTCGAAGTTCACGCCATCCCTTTCCGGCACCACAAGTTTCTGCCTTACCAGCATACCGTTACCCCACCTGCACACAGAATTGAGTATGGTTGGAATCATGATTACGCCCGCAGACCTTGCACGCATGCTTGCCCATGCTGCGGACGACCATGCCCAAAATCCGATGGAACCAGACAAACTGCTGTACACATCGCAGTCCGTTTCCTTGCGGCAAGAGACCATCATCACGCCCAACGCACCCACCCCGGCAATAATGCCGCAGCGGCGCGCCACGGACGGTCCGACCACGTTCGCCTCGCTCGACGCGCAGGAACTGCCGGTAGTGCGCGAATATTCGGCGGGAGGTCTCGTATTCGACGACAAGGGCCGTGTGGCGATCATCGCACGCCACTCGCGTAGCGGACATTTGGAATGGTGCCTGCCGAAAGGTCATATCGAAAAAGGCGAAACACCGCAGCAAACCGCCGTTCGCGAAGTTCACGAGGAAACAGGAATCCTAGGTGAAGTGGTCGATTCCATCGCCACCATCGACTACTGGTTCACCGGAACCAGCCAGCGCGTGCACAAGCTGGTGCATCACTATGCCTTGCGGCAGACCGGCGGCAACAAGCGCAAGGCCGCCAAGCTGCTGGGATTCTGCAAGTCCACCCTCTACAACAAGCTGAACGCCCTCGGGCTGAACGACACCGGCGACACATAGGCGAAAACCTGCGACAGAACGGCTCCACCCGCATCCGGACATTGTGATGTAAACTCATAAAAGGATATAATCTATGCAAATCATATTATTATCCGGCGGC
>ENA-OWOU01000910-OWOU01000910.1-gut-metagenome-genome-assembly--contig:-NODE-910-length-14576-cov-3.617077_pt1 | contig 14576 bp, 10 predicted proteins | sample MGYA00248248_ERZ651801 | MGnify/ENA primary metagenome ERZ651801 (study PRJEB26908, sample SAMEA4031710) | gut metagenome | biome: gut; feature: normal infant; material: stool | place: China | collected 2015... | reverse complement strand
CATTTTCGCACCTAAAAGCAGCATTGACCAGCTGATTTTATCGGTAGGCGCTATGCCCACGATCTGTGGCACTTTGTCCAATCGGTTGTACAACGTCTGCCGTTGGATACCTAATTGCTCGCATGCGCCGGTCTTGTTGTCGAGATTGTCGAAACAGGCGCACAACGTGTCGATCAGCATGGCGTTATGCATAAGCTCATGCCCAACCGTCTGCGTGATCACCATGCGCACGGCCTCATCGGTACGTTCCATTCCCAACATGCGTTCCAGCAACGAGGAATCCACACATTCGAGGGTTCCATACGGGCATTCCGCATCGTTCGAAATGCATGTTCGAATCACACTGCGCAACGCACCGAACGCGTCCATCAATGAAATCGTGTCCAACGCTGCGCGTCCATGCACGGTATATACGTATTCGTTTGCAGCGACTTGCGTCAACGCATGCAAACACCGATCTGAAAATACCGACACATCGCCGCCGCTGTCTTGCGCCGCGAGAAAACCGATCATTAAATCGCCTTCCAACAAACAGATCGATTCGCAACCGCCGTTGGATTCGAAATCGTCGATCATCGACACGATTGCCGGCATGGCGTTGGCCACCGACTTGAGTTTCATGGCAAATGGCATATACACGCCCGAAGCGGCGAATCCCAACGCATCAAGCATGGCATGGCCCTCACGCGCCTCCATCGGCGAAACATGCACGCCATCTTCCGGCCCCGCAATCAGATGCGCCACCATGCCGACCCGCGCTCCCCCATCGAGATACAGTGTCAAAACCGGAGCGGCAATCTGTTCGATCCTTCTGCACATCGCTTCATCGAACACCGTATTGCGCTGGCTGATCTCCAAAGCACCCAAAGGCCGTTTCTGTTCCTCCAGTGCAAGTACAATGCCGCAATCTGTAGCGGTATTGATGTTCTGTCCGGCTCGGGCGACTTCAAGACCGTCCACGTCGAATATGACCACATCCTCGCCGAACAGGTTCGCAATGCCATCGGCAACGGCTTTGGGATTGGACGCTTGAGCAAGCTCAGAACGCAACGAAGTTGACATAACGTCCACTTGCATCTGCATACGCATCTGATCACGCACAATCATGGTATTGACGCTCTGGCAGATATCGACGAAAGGAATGCGACGGCGCAATCCAATAATCGTAAGTCCTTCATGCTTGGCTGCCTTCACCAACATTTTCGGCAGTTGGGTGACTTCTTCAACCAATTCGACCATCAATGCCGCAATATCAGCATTCACGAGGCTTTTCACATATTCGTCCGCACGTTTTTCACGACCGTCCGCAACTAAAGATCGCCCCTCCACCACCAGAAGCTCGCCTCCTGCCAGAAATGAGGCGACGTCCTCGCGTTCGTTGGTGAACACCCAACGCACCGGATTATCCAAGCTATCGCCAGCAACTTCAACCTGTGGTTCCGCCGTCGCAACCAAGGCATCATCGAGCACTTCCCTCACCGTAACAGCCATACAAACCGTCCAATCCGAAGTAATACACATGTCACATCAAGTAACGTGACCGCAAAGCAATACGCCGACAATAACCATCAACGATTACGTCAAAGGTTCCCTTCCGTAACCCAATGGACATATGACAAAACGTCTGCCGGAACCCGAAAACTCGCATGAAAACTCGTATTGGAAGGAGTGATTATGAGCACGCAACTGTTCATCAACGCACACATCGCCACCGGCATGCCGGGCAGCACCGCAGCCGAAACAGCGGCAATCCAAGATATTCTCGTCGAAGACGGCAAGTTCATCAGCATTGCGCCCAATCTCAAAGCAACACTCGAAGCACAAGGCAAAGATATGGCGAGCGTGGAAGTCGTCGATTTGGGCGGAAAGCTGGTCTGTCCACCATTCTGCGACACCCATCTGCATCTTGATTACGTCTTTACCGCACGCAAGCCCGGCGCGGTGAACGAGTCAGGCACCCTGTTCGAAGGCATTCAGCGTTGGAGTGAAACCAAGGCAGATCTCACTGTCGACGAGATCAAGGAACGCGCGAAAATCGGCATCGCCAAGGAAATGCGTCATGGCGTGCAGTTCATTCGTTCGCACGCCGATGTGACCGACCCGAATCTTACCTCGCTCAAAGCTCTGCTGGAGCTTAAGGAGGAACTGAAAGATACTGTCACGCTGCAGATCGTCTCCTTCCCGCAGGAGGGCATGTACTCCTATGAAGGTCCTCATGGCGAATCCGGCGCGGATTTGGTTGAGGAAGGCCTGAAAATGGGTGCTGATTGCGTCGGTGGCATTCCGCATTTCGAGCAGTGCCGTGAGTTCGGCGAACGTTCCATGCACACCGTGGTCGAACTGGCTTCGAAGTACGACAAGCTCATCGACGTGCATTGCGACGAAACCGACGATCCAAACTCACGTTATCTTGAACTGCTGTCCGCACTCGCCTATCGCGCCGGTATCGGTTCGAAGACCACGGCAAGCCACACTTGCTCCTTGGGATCGGCCGACAATGCCTATTTCTTCCATCTGACCAAGCTGTTGAAGGCCGCACATATCAATTTCGCCTGCGCACCTACGGAAAATCTGTATCTGCAGGGGCGTCAAGACACGTTCCCGAAGCGTCGTGGCATCACGCGAGTCAAGGAGCTCACCGAAGCTGGGGTGAATGTGTCGCTTGGTCAGGATTCCATGCAAGATCCCTGGTATCCGGTCGGTAACGGCAATATGATGCTGATTCTCGATTATGTGCTGCATTTGGCGCAGATGATGAGTTTTGAAGAGATCGATGATGCGTTGAAGTTCCTGACAGTCAACGGCGCAACCACGCTCGGCATGCGCGATTCGTATGGTCTTGAGGCAGGCAAGCCCGCAAACTTCATTGTGCTTGATGCTTCCAGCGTGTTCGACGCCGTATACGAGCGTTGCGAAGTGCTTCGCTCGGTACGAGAGGGTCGCACACTGTTCACCCGTAACACGTCAATCACTGCCGATCTCGATCTGCTGACACTGTAATTCGTCAAGTTTCGAAATACTTTCGGCATACGAAAGGCCTTGAAATCATTACATACGATTTCAAGGCCTTTCGTGTGTCGCGTTACTTACGCACCGATTGCTTATTCAACAGATTCTGCGGATTCCGTAAGTTCTGTCGATTCCGTCGATTCGGCAGGTGCCTCGGTTACAGCTGCGACTTCACCTTCAGCAGGCTCCGTATTTGGCTCTTCGAACGCCTCACCGGTAAAGGTGAACTCGCCCAGGATGCCTTCGCCTTCCGCATCGACCTTCACGCGCTGGCCATCTTCGAGTTCGCCCATCAGGATCTTCTCCGAAATGGCGTCTTCGACGTCGCGCTGAATCACGCGACGCAACGGACGCGCGCCCAGCAGCGGGTCGAAGCCCTTCTGCGCGAGCAGATCCTTGGCAGCGTCGGTAAGCTCGAGGGACATGTGGCGATCGAACAAGCGATCATTGAGCTGCTTGACGTCAAGATCGACGATCTGACGCACCTGCGGCTCGGTGAGCTGCTTGAACACGATGATGTCGTCCAGACGGTTCAGGAATTCCGGACGGAACTGCTGCTTCAGCTCCGCGGAAACCTGATCCTTCATGCGCTGGTAGCTCGACTCGGTGTTGGCACCCAAGTTGAAGCCGGTGTTGGCGGCCTTGGCGATGTCTCGCGTACCAAGATTGGTGGTCAGAATGATGATGGTGTTCTTGAAGTCCACCTTGCGGCCCTGGCCATCAGTCAGATGACCGTCATCAAGCACCTGCAGCAGCGTGTTGAAGATATCCGGATGGGCCTTTTCGATCTCATCGAACAGCACCACGGAGAACGGCTTGCGACGAACCTTCTCGGTGAGTTCGCCGCCCTCTTCGTAACCGACGTATCCCGGAGGAGCACCAAACAGGCGCGAAGCCGCATATTTCTCGGAGAATTCAGACATGTCGACACGAATCAGTGCGTCCTCGTCGTCAAACAGGAATTCGGCGAGCGTCTTGGCCAGCTCGGTCTTACCGACGCCGGTGGGGCCAGCGAAGATAAACGAACCGGACGGACGCTTCGGATCCTTCAAACCAACACGAGCACGACGGATGGAGCGGCTCAACGCGGACACGGCCTCGTCCTGGCCGATGATGCGCTTGTGCAGCTCGCTTTCCATGGTCATGAGCTTCTTGGACTCGGCCTGGGTGAGCTTGAACACCGGAATGCCGGTGGTCTGGGAAATCACTTCGGCGATGACATCCTCATCCACAACCATCTTCACATCGGATTCGCCCTCACGCCACGAAGATTCCTTCTGCTTGCGTTCGGCTTCCAGCTTCTCCTGCTTATCACGCAGCTCAGCGGCCTTTTCGAAGTCCTGGCCCTTGATGGCCTGGTCCTTCTCTTCGGCAAGCTTGGCGATCTTCGTGTCAAGTTCCTTAAGCTCCGGCGGAGCGGTCAGACGACGGATGCGCAGACGCGCACCGGCCTCATCGATCAGATCGATGGCCTTGTCTGGCAGATGACGGTCCTGAATGTAACGGCTCGACAGATCGGCCGCGGCCTGCAACGCACCATCGGTGATCGTCACATGGTGATGGTTCTCGTAACGCGAACGCAAGCCCTTAAGGATCTCGATGGTTTCGGCAATGCTCGGCTCATGCACCTGGATGGGCTGGAAACGACGTTCCAAAGCGGCATCCTTCTCGATGTACTTACGGTACTCGTCGGTGGTGGTGGCGCCAATGGTCTGCAGCTCACCTCGCGCGAGCATTGGCTTCAACATGTCGGAAGCGCCAAGAGCGCCATCCGCGGAACCAGCGCCCACAATGGTATGGATCTCATCGATGAACAGCACGATGTCGCCGCGGGTCTTGATCTCCTTGAGCACCTTCTTCAGACGCTCCTCGAAATCGCCACGATACCGCGAGCCAGCCACCATGGATCCCAGATCCAACGAATAGACCTGCTTGCCCTTCAGCGTCTCCGGAACGTCGCCGGCATTGATCTTCTGCGCCAAGCCTTCGACCACGGCCGTCTTGCCGACACCCGGCTCGCCGATCAGCACCGGATTGTTCTTGGTACGGCGGCTCAGCACCACCATCACACGCTCGATCTCACTCGAACGCCCAATCACCGGATCAAGCTTGCCGGCGGCAGCTTCAGCGGTCAGATTGCGGCCGAACTGGTCAAGAATCGCGGAACCGGTCTGGTTGCGACGATCCTGCACGCCACCGGCATTGGCCAAATCGCCCTTGCCACCACCCTTGCCATCACCGGAATTGCCACGGATCAGGTCGATGGTGGCGCTGCGCAGCTCGCCAAGATTGACGTCCATCTTGATCAGCACCTGGGTGCCGACGCCTTCGCCTTCATGAATCAGACCGAGCAGGATATGCTCGGTGCCGATATAGCTGTGCCCCAGCTGCAACGCCTCACGCAGCGACAGCTCCAACACCTGCCTGGCATGCGGGGTGAAGGGAATGTGGCCGTTCGGCGTGGCATTCCCCTTACCGATCATCTCTTCGACCTGTTTGCGGGTGTCATCCAAGGTCACACCCTTTGAGGCCAGCGCCTTGGCTGCGACGCCGTCACCCTCACGAATCAGGCCAAGCAGCAGATGCTCGGTACCGATGTAGTTGTGCTGGAGGGTACGAGCCTCTTCCTGCGCCAGCACGATCACGCGCCGCGCACGGTCGGTAAACCGTTCGAACATGCTTGTCCTTCCACTCTTGTTAGTCCATCAACACTCTACCGATTCGCGATGACGTTTGTTTTCATCCGCGCGTAAATTGCGCTCTCGACGCAACGCAACGGATATGCTTGACATATAGCAACGACCAAGGAGGTCACCAAGATGAGCGACACCACCCTAAATGCAACCGAATCCGGGATGCTCGCAGATATCCGCTTGCACGACATCGTCGTCGGCGTCGACGGTTCCGACGAATCCTTCGCCGCATTACGCTGGGCGCTGAACGAGGCATCGCTTACCGGCCAGCAGGTCAATGCGGTGTTCGCATGGTCCCATTCCTGGGATATGGGCTCGGAACCGGAAGATGAAGAGCAGTGGGCCGAAGTCCGCCATGAGATCGCGCAACGGCTTCGCGACTGGGTTTCCAAAGCTTCGCAGGGCATGACCATCAATGAGGATCATGTCAAACTCACGTCGGTCAAGGCCACAGGAACGTCCGCATTGCTGGAGATCGGCAAGGATGCGCAGCAGATCGTAGTCGGACGCCGTTCACTCGGCAGAGTGGCACGCTGGTTCCTCGGCTCGCTTTCGGAATCGCTTGCCGAAGCCGCACAGGTTCCCGTTACCATAGTTCGCATTCTCGACGACGAGGAATCCAGCGTACAGGATGCCATCGCCAACGCGCTTACGCCTTCGGAGAACACGGTGACGTACGATTTGCCCGGCTCCCCTCTGCCTAAGAACCAGCGGCCGATCGTGGTTGGCGTCGATGGTTCGGAAACCTCGCGACACGCCTTGCGATTCGCTATCGACCTGGCGGCTTTGCATCACGCTCCCCTGCAGGTGATGTTCTGCTGGCAGCTCAAGGATCTTGGCGTCATCGAGGGATATGAGAACGCCATAGCGCCGATTGCCGTCGGTCAGGAACGGGCGGAACGCATTCTTGACGAGCTGCTCGATTCGGTTGAGATTCCCACTGCCGGCATTCCCGACGATTTCCAGATCGAATCGCACGCCTTCCATATTTCCGCTGCGAAGGGGCTGATCGCGGCATCCCGTTACGCACGCCATCTAGTGGTCGGTTCCCGTGGATTGTCCGGCTTGGACGCGCATTTCCTTGGTTCCGTCTCCAAGCAAATCGTCAATTTCGCCGACTGCACCGTCACTGTCGTGCACTAAACCTTTGAGAATATGAAAGAAGTCCGCTTCCTTACATAGGGAACGGACTTCTTTCATATCCTCGATAAGACAGGATTACTCAGCTTCCGGAGCGTTTTCCTCTGCAGTATCCGTTTCCTCGGCTTCGGTGGGTTCCGCATCCGTCGCTTCATCCTCTTCGGATTCGACGATAACCGGCTCTTCGTCATCGCTCAAATCAACGGTGGATTCCACCTCCGGCTCATCCTGCTGGGCCGTATGTTCGAGCACTTCCTCCTGATTCGCATCATCATCCACGGTATTGGCTTCGATATCGGCTTCGGAGGCTTCTTCCTCATCGTTCGGATTGCCGTCTTCATTCGCCGACAGCTGCTCGATCAGTTCGACGGAACCGCGTTCATCACGCGGCGCCTGCGCGATGATATCGATATGCAGGTCGTCAAATGCAGGTTTCGACTGCACCCACAAGTGAGACGGTTCCGGCGGCTCGATTTCGGAATGTTCGCCACAGCCATGGTCGATGGATACAACACGACCGTCATCAGGACTCCACTTGTTAGCGCACACGCCGAACAGAAGATTCAGTTCGCCTTTCAGAGGAATGAAGAATCCGCACGTCGAGCATGGATTGCCATCCGATGTTTTGGTGGACAACGATTTCGGTCCGCGCGGTCCCTCATACCAGCGTTTCGCGGTCTGGGAACGGCCCAAAGGCGTGAGCACGTGCCTGCGGGACAGATCGAATTCCTCAACCGCCTCGTCGATGTCCTCTTCGGAGGTCACCGATGCTACGGCATTCTCGTCTTGCGAACCGTCAACCACGTCAGCGTCCGCTCCGGCATTGTCGCCGCCGTCCGCCGCTTCGACGGTCTGCACATCGTCGGAAACGCTTTCGGCAGACTCAACGGGCTCAGTTCTGCGGAACCCCTCTTCCATACGTGGATCATCGGGATCGGTGCCGATCGAATCGGTCACCGCCAAATCGGTCGGTTCAAGACGATCCTTCCATGGAATCCATTCCGGTGGGCGCAACGCCTTGTCGGTAGGCACCAGCGATGACTCATTGACCGTCCAATGGTCCAACTCAGCATCGCGATACAACGTCACCGACCACTGCCATCCCTCATACCCACGTATGCAGGTTTCAAAACGAAAATCAGTAACGTTGTCTCCCAAGTCGATGGCTTCGACGAAGTCACCGACTTGGCCATCCTCATCGGCGACTTCGATGGCCACCGCCTGGGCGATCGCCTTGGGATCCATTGTGGTATCGGACATGAATTATTCCTGTACGTCGAAGTTATCGGCCACGGCACGCATCAGCGTGGCCAGTTTCTTGCTTTCAGCCGGAGATGGATAATGGTGGCGGCGCAACTGGTTCCCCGCGGAATCCAGCAGCTTGATAAGATCCTCCACAATGGCGGCCATATCATCCGGCTTCGGTCGAGTTGCTTTGACCAGAGACGGCGCGGATGCCACAAGGGTGAGGCCCATTGCCTGCGGACCACGGCGGCCCTCCACCACGGAATACTCGACTTTTGCACCCTTACGCAACGTCTTCACACCCTCCGGCAGGGCGGCTGCAGGCAGGAACACATCGGCACCCTGCTCGTTCTGAATAAAACCATAGCCTTTGTTCGCATCGAACCAACGAACGCGTCCGCTAGGCATTGTCACCTCACTCTTACGTAATCCACATACCTTCAGGCGAACGAAAGAACAATCGTCCGCCGATTACAAATCAAAGATACAGTTTAGCGCAAGAGGTGGGATATGTAACCATCTCTTGCGCCAACAATCGTCAAATCATGCCTTTTTGCATGTTTGCATCATTGTTTTTTCGGCCTGCGCCCACGCTTGTCGACCTTGCGTTCGTCACTGGTCTGCGCCAACGGACGTGGTTCCACAGGAGCCACCGGAAGCACTACCGTCAGTGTCAATCCAGTCCCGTCACTGCCGGAAGCGCAGATGAAACCATGGTGTGCCTTGACCACGGACTGGGCGATCGCCATGCCGAGACCCGTACCGCCCTTCTGTCGTGCTCTGGACGGATCCGCCGTGTAGAACCGTTCGAAGATCTTCGAGCGTGCATCTGCGGGAACGCCGGGACCATGATCGCTGAATCGCACAATTGCGTAATTCATGCCGACTTGCATGGATTGCCCCACCTCGATGGCCTCGATAAAGTGATGCAACGACTGCTCGTTGGATGGCATGCGAGACAATGATTCCGGGCTGATGGACGCCGGAAGCACGCCCATGGACACTTCAACCGGGGAATCGGCCGGCGTGTACCGATGGATGTTGCCCACAATGTTCGTGACCACCTGACGCAAGCGTGATGCATCGCCGGTCAACGTGATGTCCGGCATGGTTCCCGGCTGGAAGGCGAGACGCGAAGGATGTTCCATATCCGATCCCGCCTGCAATACCACCTGGCCGCAGGTGATGCCACGATCCGGGTCGAGCGCGTGCAGATCATCAGCCGCATCATTGACCACGGAAGTCAGCTTCACCTGCTGGGTGATATCGATGCCACGTCCTTCATCCAACCGCGCCAATGACAGCAAATCCTCGACAAGCACCGTCATACGCGCACTGGACGCTTCTATATGTTCAATGGACTCATCGGCACGTTCCAATGCTCCGGGCATGTCACGCTGCATTTTGTACAACTCCGCATATCCGTGAATCGCGGCAAGCGGAGTACGCAGCTCATGGCTGGCATCGGAAACGAACCGTTTCATCTTCTCGGTCGTTTCCTCCTGCGCGTGGAAGCTTTCCTCAATACGCGTCAGCATGGTGTTCAGCGACATGGACAGCGATCCGACTTCCGTATTTTCCGGCAAATCGGGAACACGTTGGCTCAAATCCCCTGCCGCAATCTTCGCAGCGGTCTTCTCGATACGTTTCAGCGGAGCAAGCGTGCTTTGCACGACGATGGTACCAAGAATGGCGCCGATCAACACCACCGCGATGCCGACCATGGCACAGAACCGCGTCAACGTGTTGGACGTGTCGATCTGGTCACTCAGCGACAATCCGATGAACACGACGCCGCTGTCTTTGACCTGCCCCGTTTTGGTTTTCTCGCTCCAAGGCAGCGCCACAACACGCCACGGCGACTGTGCGGCCTGCATGATGGCATGATCCGGCACCCTGCTGGTGGTAACGTGCACCACCGCCTGTGTGGTGAACGGCTCTCCGAGCGTGACCCCGTCGATACTGCCGTCGGAAGGCAGACTCGGCTCGGACACCACGCCCTCACGGAGCATAGGCACCGACCCAGCGCCGGTACGCTTGTATTCGCTGTCCCGCACCTCGACATAATACGTGTTCACCAAGCTCCGGCCATCCTCGCTCGTGGTGCTGTCCAGCGAATCCATGCTATTGAAAATCATCTGCGCCTGATTCACCAACTGCGTGTCGGTTTTCTGTAGCAGATAATTGCCCACAAGCGTGCGAATGGAAAAGGAAATGCCGATAGTGCCAATGGTCAACAACACAATGATGCAAGTGACCAGCTTGGTGCTTAACGGAATGGCCTGCACCTTCCTGCCGATCCGCCGATGCCAAGGCACACGTTGCGGACGCGGCTGGCCGCCGTTCTTCTGCGTGTTCTGCGGGTCAGCCGACGGCTGACGGGTATCCTGACTCATCGCGGGACCGTTTAGTTCTTCGGCGCACGAATCATGTAGCCGATGCCACGCTTCGTTTCGATAAGCGGAGCCACCTTGCGCTTCTCGCCGTTCTCATCCTCCACCGTAAGTCCGTCGACCTTCTTGCGCAGATATGAAATGTACGATTCAACAATCGCGGCGTCCCCGCCCCAATCGTACTGCCACACATGATCCAAAATCTGCGCCTTCGAGAGCACACGCCCCTCGTTATCCATCAAATAACGCAGCAACTTGTATTCGGTGGGGCTCAAATCGATCGGCTGTCCGGCACGGGACACATCATGCGAATCCTCATTGATCTCCAGATCCGCGACGCGGATAATCGGATCATCCTCAACCTGCTCCTGGGTACGGCGCAGAATGGCACGGATTCGCGCAACGACCTCCTCAAGACTGAACGGCTTGGTCACATAGTCGTCACCCCCCACGGTCAAACCCATGACCTTGTCTTGAGTATCATCGCGAGCCGTCAAATACAGCACCGGCGTAGTGATGCCTTCCTGACGGATACGACGGGTCACCGTGAAACCGTCGATATCCGGAAGCATCACATCAAGCACAACCAAATCAGGCTGTATTTTCTCGATGACTTCGATGGCTTCAGATCCCGAAGCCGCGGTATTCACTTCAAAACCCGCAAAATGCAAGGATGCCACCAACAGCTCACGGATGGACGGTTCGTCGTCAACAACGACAATGGATGCTTCAATAGGCTTGCTCATGCTTTAAGCATCACTCTGTTCACTGGATGTTTCCTGAACGGATTCTGAGTCTTCCTTTGACGTCTGCCCTCCATCATGCGCTTCAACGGACAGCTCACCATCGACACTCCACGCCTTCACCGGCTCGGAACGCACAGTAATCGCGGCATGCCTTCCCGCATGCTTGCGCACCTTGCGCTTGATGATGCCACGCTTGCGCAGAATATGGAACACCACCATAATCACAATCAGCAGCACCAGCACGGCTATCATGCCGCCAACACCCAACAGCACGGTCTGCGACGACGTCGAGGTCTTCTTCTGCACCGCAATCTGATCCATCATATCGGTTGCGGATTTCGACCAATCCGGAGTGCTTTCCATCAAAGGTTTCTGCGCAGCATCGGAAAGCGCATCGACCGTCGACTTCTTCTTCAACCATTCGTCGGAATTCGACGAAACGGCAACCACGAGATTGCCATCGTTCGAAGCGACCGCCAGCAAAACCGTATTCGGTTTCGGATCAAGCGATTCCAACAGCGCGCTCGCCCATTTTGCAGGTTTTTCTTCGGTGTTGAAACTTGCCAGGTACAGCAAATGCACGGTGACGCCCGTTTCCTGCTTTGTCGCGCTGATGGCATCCGTGATCTCGGCGACGTTTGATCCGAGCAGATTCTCAGTGTCGGTGATATTTTCCGTGGCCGTGATTCCGGTGCCCGTATTGTCTTCCGCGCTGCCGACGGGAGTTATCCACAACATCATCGCACAACACAACAGCATGGAAAGAAGCATGCAAGCCGCTACATTCCAACGATTTCTGAAGTTTTGCCGTTGTCGCGACACACCGATTGGGCACATTTTCGCACATCCTCCGACCACAACCCTGGTTTTTTCATTCATCGCGTTCACTGTTGCCATACAGTCCACATTACCGTTCAGATACGTCAAGTGCGAGCGAACGGTACCAACCGAGCACACAAAAGTACCTGGCAACGAAAGGATCATCATGGCACAGTTTCAGGTGGACAGCGAGCAGATTCAATCCTCGAGCGCGGCGGTAAACGCCTCCATCCAAGCGATACGTCAGTCGGCGCAGGGCATGTACGCCAATCTCAACAATCTGCAGAGCGTCTGGAGGGGCGGAGCGGCCACACAGTTCAATGCGGTGGCGGAACAATGGCGTGCCGCCCAACAGCAGATGGAGCAGTCGCTCGAATCGATTCAGCATGCGCTGACGCAGGCATCCGCACTGTATGCGGAAACCGAAATGCAGGCATCGCGTCTGTTTGCGCAGTAGCGGCAGGTACTTCCGACGCAATCAAAGCAATAGCTGGCGCAAACAAAAAGTGGAGCCCGCGTCCACTATGGGAAACGGACTCCACTTATAGCTTTTTGCTTATGCCGTCAGGCTTTGCCAAACCGTTGGATCAGTAGCCCATGTCAGCGCCAGCGGCCGGAGCGGCTGCCGGCGGTTCCGGCTTGTTGGCCACAACAGCCTCGGTGGTCAGGAACAGACCAGCGATGGAAGCTGCGTTCTGCAGTGCGGAACGGGTGACCTTGACCGGGTCGGTGACGCCGGCGGCCAGCAGGTCCTCATACTCGTTGGTGGCTGCGTTCAGGCCCTGGCCGTCAGGCAGGGAACGAACCTTGTCGATCACCACGTCGCCGGACAGTCCAGCGTTTTCGGCGATCTGCTTGATCGGGGCTTCGATGGCGCGGAACACGATGGCGGCACCAGTGGCCTCTTCGCCGGTCAGCGAAGTGACGGCTTCTGCGGACTCGGCCTTCTTGGCAGCCTGGACGAGCGCCACGCCACCGCCGGGCAGCAGGCCCTCTTCGATAGCGGCCTTGGCGTTGCGCACGGCATCTTCGATGCGGTGCTTGCGTTCCTTGGCCTCGACTTCGGTGGCAGCGCCAACCTTGATGACGGCAACGCCGCCAGCCAGCTTGGCCAGACGCTCCTGCAGCTTCTCACGATCGTAGTCTGAATCGGTGTTGGCGATTTCGGCACGGATCTGAGCCACGCGGGCAGCCACGTCTTCCTTGGAGCCGCCGCCGGCCACGATGGTGGTCTCGTCCTTGGAGACGATGACCTTCTTGGCGGTGCCGAGCACGGACATGTCGACGGAGTCGAGCTTGAGACCGAGTTCGTCGGACACAACCTGGGCGCCGGTCAGGATGGCCATATCCTGCAGCATGGCCTTACGGCGATCGCCGAAGCCCGGAGCCTTGACGGCGCAGGACTTGAAGGTGCCGCGGATGTTGTTCAGAATCAAGGTCGGCAGAGCCTCGCCATCAACGTCTTCAGCGATGATCAGCAGCGGCTTGCCGGTCTTCATGACCAGCTCGGCGATGTGCACGACGTCCTGCTGAGAGCTCACCTTGCCGGAGGTCAGCAGGATGTACGGCTCTTCGAGCACTGCGGTCTGATCTTCGGCGTTGGTCACGAAGTACGGAGCGATATAGCCCTTGTCGAAACGCATGCCTTCGGTGAAGTCCAGATCCAGGCCGAAGCGGTTGTTGTCCTCAACGGTCACGACGCCGTCCTGGCCAACCTTGTCAAGAGCTTCGGCGATCTTCTCGCCGACTTCCGGATCGGCGGCGGAAATCGTTGCGGTAGCAGCGATCTGATCCTTGGTCTCAACGTCCTTGGCAGCTGCGATAAGCTCCTTGACGATGGCTTCGGAAGCCTTCTCGATACCACGACGCAAAGCGATCGGGTTGGAGCCGGCGGTGACGTTCTTCAGGCCTTCGTGCACCAGGGACTGGGCGAGCACGGTTGCGGTGGTGGTGCCGTCGCCAGCGACGTCATCGGTCTTCTTGGCGACTTCCTTGACCAGTTCGGCGCCGATGCGCTCGTACGGGTCGTCCAGGTCGATTTCCTTGGCGATGGAGACACCATCGTTGGTGATGGTCGGAGCGCCGTAGGTCTTGTCGAGGACCACGTTGCGGCCCTTCGGACCGAGGGTGACCTTGACGGTATCAGCGAGCTTGTCGAGGCCCGCGAGCATTCCTTGACGAGCTTCGTCGTCGTATGCAATGATCTTTGCCATTGTTCCTCCACATATGGCTACACGGTATTATTCCCACCTTCGAAGCGAAGAACGCACCAGCCGTCAGCTGCCAGTTATCACTCTCGCTCCTCGAGTGCTAATTGGCAGATTAGCACTCTCAGGCCGAGAGTGCCAAACTCCATGTCGCCAGTTGCGCTGTAAGCAAGAAGAATTGTTCGTCTAAATAAGCCATCAACGTTGGAATTCCAAGGAAAACAAAAAAGCCTTGTTCTTTGGGAAATGAACTGCGCCCCGTTTGTTGGACATTGTTAATTAGGATACAACCCTAGACCGCGAGGGACATGCTCCGGAACTCCT
>ENA-OWOU01000898-OWOU01000898.1-gut-metagenome-genome-assembly--contig:-NODE-898-length-14883-cov-16.906659_pt1 | contig 14883 bp, 9 predicted proteins | sample MGYA00248248_ERZ651801 | MGnify/ENA primary metagenome ERZ651801 (study PRJEB26908, sample SAMEA4031710) | gut metagenome | biome: gut; feature: normal infant; material: stool | place: China | collected 2015... | reverse complement strand
TTACCAACAAAAAGTTCAAATAATTTGTAGATTCCTAATGTAATGATACCTACAACAATCCAACCGGTAATGTAACCCATAATTTATTCGTATTTAAGTTATTAATTTTGTTCCTTTGTATTCATTAGACGCTGCGTAGCCAAAGAGGTTACACTTTTCAGAAAGAAAAAAAATATTTTCTCTTTTTATGTAACCTCTCTCCCAGCCCTGCGTCTAATAGACAAAATGGAAAACGACGAAACACATATTATTCATAGGATATTAAAAGGAGAAACTTCTCTCTACGAATACTTCTTGGATAAATACAGTCAGCAAGTATTTATCCTGATTATACGCATCGTGGAGAATCAGGAGGATGCGGAAGAGTTGACCCAGGATACGTTCTTGAAAGCCTTTGAACATCTTTCGTCGTTTAAAGCAGAGAGTAGTTTCTCTACATGGATATACCGCATTGCATATAACACCGCCATATCGGCAACCAGAAAAAGAAAACAAGAGTTAATTGTTATGGACAGTGCCATGTTAATGAATATATCCGACCAGCAAATAGACGATGCCCTGAATGATGAAAGCGGGGAGCGGGTAAGAAAACTCAATAAAGCCATCAAGAAACTGGATGCAGAAGAACGCGCCTTGATTTCCCTATTTTATAATGAAGAGAAAACTATCGGTGAAATCGCCCTTATCCTAGGACTGACGGAAAGCAATGCAAAAGTAAAATTGCATCGAATAAGAAAAAAATTATATATACTCATAACAGAAGCAGAATGAACGAGAAACAAAAAGATAAAGGATTAATGAAGGCTGTAAAAGAACAGCCCCAATTCCGGCTGACCTCCAATTTTACTTTCCGCACCATGCAGAAAGTAGAGGAAGCTATACTCTTACGTGAAAAGAAACAGGAGAGAAAGATGTTACTAGCTACTATTGCTGCTTCTCTATTCTTAATAATAAGCAGCAGCATCGGTCTGTATATTTATTTTGGAAAGCATATTAAGGAAACTATGTATCATGCATTTCTTGCTGGCAGTCATGTTTTAAAAATACAAATTCCTCTCATTTATCTGCTATTCATCATAACTATACCCTTATTCATGTTTTTTGACCGATGGATGAGAAAACAATATTTTAAACGCCACTCTTGAAAAAACATTTTCCTCACCTATGATATAAAAAAGCATCGGGAACTTTACTATCCCGATGCTTCTATTATTTTATCTATTTTTCAAGCAAGTCTTTTAAAAATGCATCCAATTCTTCATCCAAACCCTTTAAAAGTTCATCATTCAGCAATAAAGTGTCTTCATCATCTATCAATAAAAGTTCGGTTACAGTTTCCCTATCCTCATCAACCAAAACAAAAGAATAAGGCTTCATTATAGCTAACTTATCCAAAACTCCCGTATCTTTCAATGCGTTGATCTCACCACGAAGTATACGCTCTACTATTGTATAAAAATCATCTTCACTATAATCCACCCACTCTTCAATTATGGTACGTGACAATTCTTCGTCATCATCATTAAAAATAACTAATTCACCACTGTCCTGCTTAGGTTGCAAATGGATATCGGTGACTACTGTTTCTCCATCCGCTATATATTTATCAACCGCTTCCCGGAGCGAAGACGCAATAGAAGCATGTGACTGTGCACTGAGTTTCATACCAAAATCAATTTTATATATTATTTATATCCAAAAGTACAAAAAAAAACTTTCTCTCAACACTTATTCTTTAAAAATTATCATCAAAACGTTTCATTTGTATTCTCAATTGGGATAGCTTACTCTCTCTTTTCTCTAACTCCAATGAATAAAAGGCTATCAATTGTTCATCCCTGCTGCCTGATTTCACCAATTTCTTCGCTTTACCCAACCATTCCTTGGCCTGTTCTACATTATCCTTTATTTCATAATATAGTGCAATATTAAAAGCCGCTTTCATCTTTTGCTGGCCTTTTCTCTTCTCATAGGCTATCTTCCACTGACTATACGCTTCATCCCAATTATTCTCACGAAGATATACACCGGCATCGCGCATTTCAATATTCCCGCCATCGTAATAAAAACGAACCACCTCATCCCAATGGGGCAACAGATGTTCTACTGGAATAGAAGCGGCATATTCCGAAGCTTCTTTTACTATCTTCCGGTCAGAAAGAGCTGGTTCTATTTCCCAGGAAATGGTATCTTGCTTGGCAACTACAAACAAAGGTTTATCACGATTAGGAATGTATACTCTAACAATCGGAGATATAATTCCATCTACAGCATCTATAGGCATAGGAAAATCCGGATAGAACAGTACGCCGGGCTTGGTCTGAATATGAATACGATCAAAAGACAATATCATATCCACTCCCAAGTCCTCGCTCAGTTTCCGTACTTCCTCCTTGGTCAGAATGACATTAACCCGTGGCACTTTATCCTGTGCCCGGAATACAGAATCACAGATAATGACCTGATCAAAATAATTCACATTGGCAATATTCTCTGCCAAAGCTTCGGATGCCACTTTACCATCGCCTTCCAATTCGCTGCTCAGTATTTCATGATTATCTTTAGTTTTCAGCACAGGCATATTGTTTATCACAGCCACTTTTCTCACAGCATCTGGAAAACTGACGTCGGCTGCCTGTAACTGGTCAAAAGATATGGTCTGCAAACTGCTGCAGGAAGCAAAAAGTGTCCCGGCAACTAGAATTATTAATGAAGTGGATCTTTTCATATTATCATTTTTTCTTAGGGAACAAAAATACGCTTATTTATGTAAGAAGTAAGTTAAAAGGAATAAAAAAAACGTCCGGGTAGTAAATTCTACCCGGACGTTTCTATAATAATCGTTATTTATCACGCATTTTGCCCGTGACAGTTCTTATATTTCTTACCACTTCCACAAGGACAAGGATCGTTACGACCTACTGTCTTTTCTGCACGAACCGGCTCACGCTTTACCTCACGGGTATCACGTTCGGCTGCAGCTTGCTGGTGAGGATCACTTAAATCCTGCTTTTCCTCTCTATACTGTTGACGAGGAGCCTGCGGTTCGGGAGCAGCTTCACGAACTTGTTCCGGTTCTTGAACCGGGATTTGTCCACGCATCAATACAGAAATGGTATTGTTATTGATCTTATTTACCATGTTGTCAAACAAATTGACAGATTCCAACTTAAAGATCAGCAGCGGATCTTTCTGCTCATAGCTAGCATTCTGTACAGAATGTTTCAGTTCATCCAGTTCACGCAGGTTTTCTTTCCATGCATCATCAATAGTATGAAGCAGAATCGCCTTCTCAAATGACTTCACAATCTCCTTGCCTTCTGTTTCATAAGCCGCCTTCAAGTTGACAGAGATATTATACAAGCGTTTGCCATCCGTAATAGGAATCATGATGTTTTCGTACATATGCCCTTGCATCTCATATACCTGTTTGATAACGGGATTGGCAATCTGGGCCATACGGTCTGTCTTGCGCTTGAAGTTGTTCATTGCCGCTTCAAAGGTTTTCTCAGCAAGATCTTCTTTTCTCATCTTGTTGTACTCCTCTTCTGTGAATGGTACTTCCATTGCCAATGTCTGCAATATTTCCATCTTCACATTATCAAAGTCGCCCAATTCTACAGCATAAGCGCAACGATCCCAAATCATATTCACGATATCCATACCGATACGCTCACCCATCAAGGCATGACGACGTTTGGTATAAACAGCCACACGCTGTTTGTTCATCACATCATCATATTCCAGCAAGCGTTTACGAATACCAAAGTTATTTTCTTCCACTTTCTTCTGAGCACGTTCAATGGAATTTGAAATCATCTTGTGTTCAATCATCTCACCTTCTTTGAAGCCAAGTTTATCCATTACACTGGCAATACGATCTGAAGAGAACAAACGCATCAAATCATCTTCCAATGATACAAAGAACACAGATGAACCCGGATCCCCTTGACGACCGGCACGACCACGCAACTGACGGTCCACACGGCGACTTTCATGACGTTCCGTACCGATAATAGCCAAACCGCCCGCAGCTTTCACTTCCGGACTCAGCTTAATGTCGGTACCACGACCTGCCATGTTGGTAGCAATAGTCACGATACTCTTCTGACCTGCCTGTGCCACAATATCCGCCTCTCTTTGATGCAGTTTCGCATTCAACACATTATGCTCAATCTTGCGCATTGCAAGCATTTTGCTCAACATTTCAGAGATTTCCACCGAAGTGGTACCTACCAGAACAGGACGTCCTTCTTTTACCATTTCTTCAATCTCTTCGATGACAGCTTTATACTTCTCACGTTTTGTCTTATAAACGCGATCATTCATATCTTTACGGGCAATAGGACGATTCGTCGGAATAACAACGACATCCAATTTATAAATATCCCAAAGTTCTCCCGCTTCCGTTTCCGCTGTACCGGTCATACCCGACAATTTATGATACATACGGAAATAGTTCTGTAAAGTGATGGTAGCAAAGGTCTGGGTAGCTGCTTCCACCTTCACGCCTTCTTTGGCCTCAATAGCCTGATGTAAACCGTCAGAATAACGACGGCCTTCCATAATACGTCCTGTCTGTTCGTCAACAATCTTAACCTGTCCGTCAATTACAACATATTCATCATCCTTTTCGAACATGGCATAAGCCTTCAGTAATTGGTTGATAGTGTGTACGCGTTCAGACTTGATAGCGTAATTTGTCATCAGTTCATCTTTTTTGGCCAGCTTTTCTTCTTCTGTCAGATCTGTTTCATTTTCCAAAGCAGATAATTGGGAAGTAATATCAGGCAAAACGAATAAAGTAGGATCTGCCGCATTTCCTGTAATCAAATCAATTCCCTTGTCAGTCAAATCCACACTGTTTTGCTTTTCATCAATTACGAAATACAATGGATCAGTGGCTTCAGGCATACGCTTGTTATTCTGCTCCATATAAATTTCCTCGGTCTTCAGCATACCTGCCTTAATACCTTGTTCACTTAGGAACTTGATTAAGGGCTTATTTTTGGGGAGTGCCTTATGACTACGGAACAATGCCAAAAATCCCTCTTCCTGATCTTTCTTGTCATCCGATGCAATCAAGCGTTTGGCATCGGCCAAATATTGGGTAGCCAACTTTTTCTGAGCTTCAAACAGACGCTCTACCAAAGGACGGAGTTGCTCAAACAACTGATCCTCACCTTTAGGAACAGGACCGGAAATAATCAACGGAGTACGAGCATCGTCAATCAATACAGAGTCCACCTCATCGACAATAGCATAATTATGTTTACGCTGCACCAAGTCTTTTGGACTGACAGCCATATTGTCACGCAAGTAATCGAAACCGAATTCATTATTCGTACCGAAAGTGATATCGGCCATATAAGCTCTGCGGCGTGCATCAGAATTGGGCTGGTGTTTATCAATACAGTCCACACTCAATCCATGGAACTGATACAATGGCCCCATCCATTCCGAGTCACGTTTTGACAAGTAATCATTAACAGTAACTACATGTACGCCATTACCGGTCAGTGCATTCAAAAATACAGGCAAAGTGGCTACCAACGTCTTACCTTCACCAGTAGCCATTTCGGCAATCTTGCCTTTATGTAACACTACACCACCGAATAACTGCACATCGTAATGCACCATGCTCCATACCATGTCATTACCACCAGCAATCCAATGGTTCTGCCAAATCGCCTTATCGTCCTCAATACGCACAAAATCTTTTCCTTGAGCAGCCAATTCACGGTCAAAATCGGTAGCGGTTACAACCAATTCCGGATTTTCAGAGAAACGGCGTGCAGTGTCTTTTACAATGGCAAAAGCCTGCGGAAGTACATCATCCAGTGCTTTTTCATATTTTTCCAGCACTTCTTTTTCCAGTTTGTCTATCTGCGCGAAGATGCCCTCACGATCTTCCAGTTCTGTAGTTTCGATAGTACCTTTCAATTCTTCTATCTTCTTTTGTTCCTCAGCAGCCGAATCAGAAATGTACTTCTTTAATTCTACTGTTTTTGCACGAAGCTCGTCATTGCTCAATTTGGCAATTTCCGGATAAACAGCCTTTATTTTATCAACCCATGGCTTGATTTCTTTCATGTCACGAGTGGCCTTATTTCCAAACAATTTGCCAATAAATTCATTAAATCCCATTGTATTTTTTGTTTTTATTATTTTCTAATTTGATTACTTTTGAAAGTGCAAAGTTACAATAAAATGCTGATTTATTTGCACTTCTCTCCTTAATATTATTTTCTGATGTCTGTCATTGGTGCCAGAACGGCTGCATTAGGAGCACGAATACGCATGTAATGGGCTACGGTGGGTGCTATATTGCCTATTTTTATAGGCGCATGGATTATTTCCGGTTTCATTCCGTTCCCAATGAAAATCAATGGAGCCGACGCATATGAATAGCGTTGCACCTGCGTATCAAGCGAATGTTCACGGAATACAGTCCAGCCTGGTAAGACTTCTATCCATAAGTCTCCGGAACATATCGGGTTATAGTAATTCTTTATTTTATCAATGGTAGGAGTCCACGCTCCCAATTGCAAACGTTGTGAAGAATACACATCTTTCACTCCGCTGAACTGTACCAAAAATTCTGCCGCACGATTTAATATCTCGGATATATTCAGTTGTTTCTGCTCTATCAGCTTATGATTCAAGTATATTTGCTGTTCAAAATGCGCCTCCACCCATTGTCCTTCACCGTAAATAGCAGCCAAATAAAGGTTCAACAGAGCAGAACAACGTTCAATATGGAATTCTCCACCCGGTATTTTATATTGAGGAGGATCAACAGGATCAGCGTCAGCATATCCTGTAGAGGTTATAAAGAATAAAGTATTGTTCAAACCAACTTTCCGGTCTATCAATTCCAATAATTCAGCAATACTGTTGTCCAGACGTACATAGGTATCCTGCATTTCCATCGGGAGTTCTGCAGGAGCCTTATGATCATAATTCCCGGCATAATATGCCAGTGACAAAAAGTCCGGAACAGCATCCTTTCCAATGGAAGTATTACTAAAACAAGCATTAACCAAACGGTTTACCTCATCATTAGCATAAGGGCTTGTCTTCAATTTACGGTATTTATTTTTCCGCTCGTCATCGAAATTATGCTTGAACGTAACTTGTTTGTTCTCGCTAGTCAAATATTTATAGACAGTCACAGGCAAATAAGGCTCCCACGACATATTGCCGATACGGAAATCCAATCCTTCACGGTCATTATAAGTAGTCACCCATGCAGGAAATGTACCATAATATGTACTGCCACTCCATTTTCCTGTTTCATCATTCAACCAGAATGCACCTTTCGAAGCATGACCGGCAGCCAACACCGCCATTTCACGTGTAGGAGCGATAGAATAAACTTCAGCTATTCCTTGTGTGGCTATTACTAACTCATCTGTCAAAGTCGACACCTTCATTTTCTGCGGAGAAGTGGACTCTGAAGTGTAAATACCCATAAAATCAGCATCGTCCACACAATTAAGGACTCGCAGAGTACTGCGGTCCATCCAGTTATCCCCCACGATTCCGTTGGTATAAGGTGTAGTGCCAGAATAAATGGCCGCTACAGCTGATGACTTATCCACATTAATAAAGTCATATTCGGCATTCCGATAAATCCGTCCTTCTCTCCACAACCGCTTGAAACCACGTTCACCGTATAAAGCCGAAAAAGCCTCTATATAATCAGTCCGCAACTGGTCAATAGTCAATCCGACCACCAACCTGGGAACCGCAGGAATGTTCTGTGCCTGCAACCCTGTTAATGCGATAACAGTCAAAAGAGAAGTTAAGATGCGTCCTTTCATTTATTGTTTTGTCTGTAATATAATAAAACGTGGTTTGCAGAACATATCAACAAACACAGTGCCAAAGGTAATACCGTTACATTGAATTTTTGCTGTACAAACGGCATTATCATTATAAAAAGTGTTAAATACACTACATTTATTGTATGATAGAGGTCTTTTTTACCTTTTATAGCTCGACAAACCATGACCGGAAGGTAAAGTAAAGGGATAGGATTCAATAAAAGGATAAGCCAATTGGACCCTACCGTAGGATGAGTAGAAAAAAGGACCAGGAAAGTAATGACACACCCCGCTAACCCTTGTACACCAAAAAGAAGCAAATCCCAAATCCAGATTATTTTCCTGGTTTTAAACTGCAACCATCCTACAAAACAAGTAATTCCTATTAAAATAAAGACACACGCCAGGGGTGACAATGGAAAACCGTCACCAACATTCTCCGGTTCTGCATCCACCACCTTTTTTTCATGCAGAATCAAAGGACGTACGCTGTCACCTACTACTATAGTCGCTTTTTTTGCCGCTTCCAGCAAATAAAAAGGGGCGAACATCTGCTTACGCGCATCAATAGGCTTATCAGCTTCACTGCCCAAACACATATCAATGCCCAACTCATCCCATTTGTGTCCTTTAGTATATTGATGGACAATATCCCGAAAAGAGAGCCCCTCCTTTCCTTCAGAATAAACAACCTTCCCTTCAATACACCTTTCTATTACATCACGCGCACGGGTAGTGCAATTATCATAGAAAAAGTTATAACGGTAAACCCTATTCTCCGGCAGATAATTCTCTTCCAGCAATCTTCTGAGCTCCTGTTTTTCCGAAATAGTCAAATTCAATGTCTGCTGATAAACCGAGGAACCACGCATAGCATAACTGCCTTCAAAATAAGGATAACGGGTTACGCCCAATTCATAATCAGTTTCTCCTTTGACAAAACGATAGATAAAATGGGGAGTATTAAAGCTGAACATACCATAATTAAACACCCAGTCCTCTCCACGTGCCTTATCCTCATAGCGCAATGCCGTATGCCCGAACAAAGCATATATTTCCGTACCGGGAGCACAAGTCATCAGACTTACCTTTATGTTATCTTCCTGACCTCTAACCGATTGACCCAAGAAAAAGAATAACAATATCAATGCTATAATTAATTTATTCATAAATTCCATTCTCTGTTTACCGATGCAAAAGTACACCTAAATATTAATTAATTCCTCACAAATACCATTTTTTATTGCTATTCCTATTTATTTTTTGCGTTACTTTGCAGCCGAAAAAGCAAAGTTGTGAATTTAATAATCGACATAGGAAACTCAGTAGCCAAATTGGCTATATTCGACAAAGGCGAGTTAGTTGAAGTATTTCGTGGCTCCAATCATTCTTTAGATTGCCTCCCGATGCTTTGCTCCCGATACCCGTTGAAACGAGGTATCATAGCTTCTGTCATAACACTAAGCAATACGATCCGGCACCAACTGGAAAGATTGCCTTTTAACATCATCGAATTAAGTCATGAAACCCCTGTTCCCGTCACTAATTTATATAAAACGCCTCAAACACTGGGCATGGACCGTTTAGCAGCTGTGGTCGCAGCAAACTGGCTGAAGCCTGGACACGATGTGCTGGTTATTGACGCAGGAACCTGTGTCACATACGATTTTATTGACGCTGACGGAGCCTATCATGGAGGCAATATTTCTCCAGGAATGCGTATGCGTTTCAAGGCATTGAACATATTCACCGACAAACTTCCCAAAGTAAGCGCTAAAGGAGAAGTTCCGATGTATGGACAATCTACAGAAACGGCTATCCGGGCAGGAGTCATTCGCGGAATGGAATTTGAAATGAGCGGCTATATCACCCATCTTCAAAAGAATTATCCGGAGCTTTTGGTTTTTTTAACGGGCGGAGATGAATTTTCTTTTGATACAAAATTAAAAAGTATCATCTTTGCAGATAGATTTTTAGTATTGAAAGGTTTAAACAGAATATTAAGCTATAATGATAAATTATAAAAGACTGATTAGTGCGTCAATATTACTCACAGTCACAGGGCTGGCCGTAGCCCAAACAAGCACAAATTCTCCCTATACACGCTACGGCTTTGGTCAGTTAGCTGATCAAAATTTTGGTAACAGTAAAGCGATGGGAGGAATAGCATACGGCTTGCGAAACGGCTACCAAATCAACGCATCTAATCCGGCATCTTATACAGCTATCGATTCATTGACATTCTTGTTCGATGCAGGAATGACTCTTCAAAATGCGAACTTCAAGGATGGTAATGTAAAAACCAATGCTAAAAACTCAAGCTTTGATTATTTGGCTATGCAATTCCGCCTATGGAAAAAAATGGGGATGACGGTTGGGTTTCTTCCATTTTCTACAGTAGGTTACAGCATCTCCAAAACACATGATTTTGAGGATGTCAACAATAACGGGAAGTGGAGTGAATCTTATGATGGTGACGGAGGTTTTCATCAAGTTTTTATAGGATTAGGTTATAAAATTTTTAATAATTTGTCTGTCGGTGCAAATTTTTCGTATCTTTATGGAGATATTACTCATCAATCCATGACAACTATTGGAGCGACGGATACACGTAGTATTAAATTAGACAAATTTTCTATCAGTGATTATAAATTAGATTTTGGTTTACAGTATACTTATAAGTTAAATAAGAAAAATACTATTAATATAGGTGCTGTTTATACCTTGGGACATACCTTGCACGGAGATGCATATAAGTATCATCAAACAGGTACGGAAAGTAATGGTTCTATCTATGTACAGTCACAAACAGGCGATACCATTCCGAATCCATTTAAAATGCCACATACATTTGGTATGGGTTTTACATACGTATATGATAACCGCTTAACTATAGGGGTTGACTATACTTTACAGAAGTGGAATACAGCCGATCTAGCTTGGAGCAAGTTTAACAAAGAAAGTGTGGAAATGAATAACCGTACAAAAATAGCTTTTGGTGCGGAATTCGTACCAAGTTATATCAGCCACAATTATCTGAAACGTATCCGTTACCGTATGGGAGCCTATTATTCAAGTCCTTATAATAAAGTTAGCTATACTAGTCCGGACACAGGAGCAACCGGTTTCCAAGACGGTGCACGCGAATATGGTGTCAGTGTTGGGTTTGGACTTCCCATGTTCCAAAGTAAATCTATGCTGAACATTTCCGGGCAATACATTAAAGTCAGTCCTAAATTTAAAGGACTAATGGAAGAAAATTATTTGAGAATAAATATTGGACTTACTTTCAATGAACGTTGGTTCATGAAGTGGAAAGTTGATTAATAAAATGGAGAGAAGCAAATAAATAACAACAACTAAATTTATATACGATGAAAATGAAGATGGTAACAGCGCTGTTCGTTCTTTCCTTAGGTACGACAGCTTCTTTCGCTCAGACCGGAGCGTCAGACGGATCAAGATTCGGACATGGTGAAGACAGTCTCCGATGCTTGAAAAATATCAGTATTTACACTGAGTATGTTAAGACTAACAATTTCAAGGATGCTTACACTCCTTGGATGAGTGTATTTACAGAAGCTCCCAAAGCTCAAGTAAGTACTTATACTAATGGTGCAAAAATTCTTCGTGCCTTAATAGCCGGTGAAAAAGATGCAGCTAAACAAAAACAATATTTTAACGAACTGATGAAAGTTCACGACCAACGCATCCAATATCTGGACGATTTGAACAAGTTGGTTAAAAGAGATGCTACAAAAGGCTCAATCATCGGTATGAAGGCCCATGACTACTTCACAATGGGTGGTCAGGACATGAATGAAGCATATAACATGTTCAAAGAAGCCATTGAACTAGAAAAAGAAAACTCCGACTACTTTGTATTACAAGAGTTCATGGATGCAGCTTCCCGTAAAATGAAAAGTGATGAATCATACAAAGAACAATTCATTCAAGATTATTTATTTGCATCAGGAGTTGCTGATGGAGCTTTGAAAGCCGCCACAAAGGAAAATGACAAAAAATTATTGAAAGTGGCAAAAGACAATATTGACGCATTCTTCATTAATAGTGGTGTGGCAACTTGTGATAATTTACAAGCAATTTATGCTCCGAAAGTTGAGCAAAACAAGACTAATTTGGATTATCTGAAACAGGTTATCTCTGTAATGCAACTGTTAAACTGTACAGAAGAGGAAGCTTACTTTGCTGCATCTGAAGCCGCACACGCCATCGAACCGACAGCAGAAACGGCTGTAGGTTGCGGATACATGTATTATAAGAAAGGCGATATGGACAAATGTATCGACTATTTTGATCAAGCTATCAATTTAGAACAAGATCAATTAAAGAAAGCTGATTATGCATACAAAACCGCTGCCATTTTATTTAGTAAGAAACAGTTGAGCAAAGCAAAACAATATGCACTGAAAGCGATTTCGCTAGATGGCAACAACGGTAAACCTTACATTTTGATTGCTAACATGTATGCATCAAGTCCTAATTGGAGTGATGAAGCAGCATTGAACAAATGCACTTATTTTGCAGTTATCGACAAATTGCAAAAAGCAAAAAGCGTAGATCCTAGTGTTGCTGAAGAAGCAAACAAACTAATTAGTACTTATGCAGCCCATACCCCCAAAGATGCTGATTTGTTCTTCCTCAGTTTGAAGAAAGGTGACTCTGTTACAATCGGTGGATGGATTGGTGAAACAACAACTATCAGATAATTATGTCGTCTGAAAAAAAACAAGAATCACACTTTATATTTCTAAACATAACAGTTGCCATTTGGGCAACTGTTATGTTTGTTTTATTTCCAGCATGCTCAGGAGGCGAAAAGAATCTGGCAGAAGCCATTACAGAAAGAGATTCTTTGCCCAGCATGAAAACATTGGGAGTTACTACCCTTATATCCGATTCCGGTATCACCCGCTACAAAATTATCACAGAAGAATGGGAAATTTATGATAAAAAGAATCCTCCTTATTGGGCATTTGAAAAAGGAGTTTATTTGGAAAAATTTGATTCCCTATTCCATATTGATGCCAGCATAAAAGCCGATACAGCCTATTACTACGAGAAAAAGAAACTTTGGGAATTGAGAAGCAATGTGCATATCCGCAGTCAAAGAGGCGACAAATTTGACACAGACCTGCTCTTTTGGGATGAAAAACAGGAAAGGGTCTATTCTGACAAATTTATCCGCATTGAACAAGAAGACAAAATCATTACCGGTTATGGATTTGAATCCAACCAGCAAATGACAGAATATCAAATTTATAATAACACAGGTATTTTCACTGTAGAAGATACAGCACCAGCAGACAGTACAAAAGCTGTTGCAAATAGCACCAGAACTGATTCGATACGCTAATTCACTCACTATTATGGGTATTATTATACAAATTCTTATCACAATGGCTTTTTCCGCTTTTTTCTCCGGCATGGAAATAGCCTTTGTTTCATCTAATAAATTACGTTTTGAAATGGATCGTAACAGCCAAAGCATAAATTCACGTATACTTTCCATCTTCTTTCATAATCCGAACAATTTTATCTCTACCATGTTGGTAGGGAACAACATCGCTTTGGTCATTTACGGTATATTGATGGCACAAGTCATTGAACAAAACTTGCTGGCAGGATTGATAGACAACCACTTTTTATTAGTACTGATCCAAACAATTATTTCCACATTAATCATCTTGGTCACAGGAGAGTTCCTGCCTAAAACCTTATTTAAGATTAACCCCAATTTCACTCTGAATATTTTTGCAGTTCCCACTTACATTTGCTATGTCTTGCTCTATCCCATCAGCAAGTTTGCTTCGGGAATATCCAATATATTACTTTACATTATAGGCATTAAAACAAATAAAGAAGCCAATGAAAAAGCTTTTACTAAAGTCGATCTAGATTACTTTATTCAAAGCAGTATACAAGATGCTCAAAATGAACAAGACATAGACACCGAAGTCAAGATATTCCAAAATGCACTAGATTTTTCGAATATTAGAATTAAGGATTGCATGGTACCTAGAACCGAAATTGTTGCTATCGAATATGGAACTCCCATAGAAGAATTAAAAGCCCGCTTCATTGAAAGCGGAATAAGTAAAATTATTGTCTACAAAGAAAACATTGACAATATTATAGGTTATATCCACTCCTCTGAAATGTTTCGTGAACAGACAGACTGGACTAAGAGTGTCCGCCAATTGCCTATTGCTCCTGAAACGATGGGAGCGCATAAGCTGATGAAATTATTTATGCAACAAAAAAAATCCTTAGCTGTAGTAGTCGATGAATTCGGAGGTACATCCGGCATCGTGGCGCTAGAAGATTTAGTGGAAGAAATTTTCGGCGAAATAGAAGATGAGCATGATACAACTTCTTACATTGCCAAATCCGTCGGTGACAATGAATACATCCTTTCCGGACGTCTGGAAATAGAAAAAGCCAATGAATTATTCTCACTTGACCTACCGGAAAATGATGATTACCAAACGATCGGTGGACTCATCCTGCACCAATACCAAAGTTTCCCAAAAATACATGAAGAGATCATTTTCGATAAATTCCATTTCAAAATAATTAAAGTAACAGCAACAAAAATTGAATTAGTAAAGTTGAAAGTAACCGAATAACAGATTTTTTTCACAATAAAATAGCTTGTAAGCTGCATTTTTTGTATCTTCGTGCGCTAAATCTATGAAGTATAAAAAAACAATAAACAAAAATAGTAAAATTAAATGGCAACATTACAAACAATCAGAAGTAAAGGCCCTCTGTTGGTCGTTGTAATCGGACTTGCCCTCTTCGCATTCATTGCCGGAGACGCATGGAAGGTTCTCCAACCACATCAGGGTAAACAAGACGTAGGTGAAGTGAATGGAAAAACACTTACAGCACAAGAGTATCAAAAAATGGTAGATGAATACACAGAAGTCATTAAATTGACACAAGGTGTTTCTGCATTAAATGACGACCAACTGACTCAAGTGAAAGACCAAGTATGGCAATCTTACGTAAATAACCAATTAATCGCAGC
>ENA-OWOU01000889-OWOU01000889.1-gut-metagenome-genome-assembly--contig:-NODE-889-length-15017-cov-4.270147_pt1 | contig 15017 bp, 10 predicted proteins | sample MGYA00248248_ERZ651801 | MGnify/ENA primary metagenome ERZ651801 (study PRJEB26908, sample SAMEA4031710) | gut metagenome | biome: gut; feature: normal infant; material: stool | place: China | collected 2015... | reverse complement strand
CTCCATTCTTCGCCTTGATATTCAGATTCTCGAACTTGAAATTTGACAATTTGTATTGTTCGGATGCACTTACGTTGAAGAATACATCACAATCGAAGTCAATATTACGCATCGTCACGTGGTCTGAGTAGGACATCGGAACATCCTTCCGGTCCTTGAGGTCAAAGAATTGTGTCCACGGCTTGACGTAGAGGAAACTCTTGGCATTTCCTTTGATGTCTTCAACAAGGATATACTCGTAATTCTGAGGAGTGTCGGCACGCATTTTCAACCATAGCAAGCGGCTTGCCTGATTGATTGTGCAACGGCGGAGAATAATATTACGGTTATGAATAGACTCGCTACCGCAAGTCAATGCACTATGGCAGAAACCGTACGTACAATCTTCAATGATAATGTTGGTATTGCTTCCGTTATTGGAATCCTTATCAGCCCAGGGGCCTTTTCCACCTTTCAGAGCAATGGCATCATCGTTTACAGAGAGATAGCAGTTCTTAACCAGCACATTATTACATACATCAATATCAATAGCGTCCGTGCTGGGAGCCTTGACCGGAGCAGCCGGAGAGAAAATATATAGGCCTAATAGCTTCACATTGTTACATTTGTAAATGTGTGTCGTCCAGAAAGGAGAGTTGATGAGGCGTACACCGGAAAGCTGTACATCATTGCTATTGGAAATGTGTACTAGGCGCGGACGCAACTCATCCATATTCGTGCATTTCGGAATAACGGAACGGCGCAACCAGAAAGATTTCCAATAGCGTAGTCCGTTGCCATTGATGGTTCCCTTACCGGAAATGGTGAAACCATCTACTTTGTCGGCATTAACCAGTGCGGCAAAGTATTTGAGTGATTGCCCCTCTATGCGGGTATTGATTATGGGGAAATTACTGATGTCATCGCTACCTTTCAGTACGGCCCCTTCTTCCAGATAAAGATGGGTTTTCGGTTTGAAGAAAAGCGCACCGCTCAGGTAAGTACCTTTCGGGATGATGACCACGCCACCGCCTTTGGATGAAGCCTGGTCGATGACGGCCTGAATCTTTTCTGTTTGAATCAGGGTGCTATCATTTACAACGCTATAATCTGTAATCTTGTACTTGTCACCCAGTGTTTCAATATTTACGATTTCGTTTTGTCTGAACCAGTCGGGAATAGGAGTTCCGTCAGGGAAATTCTCTTGTGCGAAAGAGGACAGGCAGAAAAGTAAACTACATGCTAAAGTTACGAATTTCATGGTTTTAATCATTAGTTGGTTAATAGTGCTTGATCGGATAGATTTATCCGTTTGCAAAAATAGGGAATAAAATCCGGATATGATGGGAATGAAAAGGTTCAATTCCTAAGCTATTTGTCAGTTTATATAGGCTTTTTGACTCTCAGTTGTTTTGAGGAAAGAGACTCTTATCTTTAACTACTTTCTACGCGGTTATGAATGAAATGATGATTTACTGAGTATCTCAATTAATTAGGCGTACTATCTCCATTCCCCTCCTCCAGTTGGAGGAGGGGTGCCCAAAGGGCGGGGTGGTAGGTGAGAGAAGAATTCCTTAATGTTCTTATTAATAGATATTTTATTGTTTTACCTACCACCTCCCCCTACGGGTACTCCTCCTCCCAGGAGGAGGAGAATTAAGATAGTATCGCTTATCATTTGCTCCATTTCTGCACCGTTATGAACCAACTGACAAAGGAATATTCTTTTACGAAAAGCAAATACCTAACCTGGGACGTATATTTAGGGTACCTCAGTCGTATACTTAGGGTGTCTCGGTATACGACTGAGGTACCCTAAGTATACGACTGAGATACCCTAAATTTATATATACTCATAATCAAATAGTTACGTATTGTTGTTTAATAGGTAGTAAATTCAGACAAATGAATAAAATTCAATTTCAGCTATTTATTTTATATATCTATGTAAATTTTATTACAAATATAACTGATTGCGAAAACACTCGTTACTTTATCCCTATTCACTCGTTACCTCATCCTATTTCAGTCGTTACTTCATTGCCATTCACTCGTATCTTCATTATACTCCTTTTCTTCTCTATTGATAATCAAATAGTTGGATTTTTATCTTAAAGTGGTAAAATATATTGATGATTAATCGAAAGGAAGATGTGTAGACTGGAAGAAGCAATCATCAGAAGTCAGCCTTTTCCGTGATACGGATGATCCGTCCGTCGGCGGGATGGGTAAATTCGATGGACTCGGCATGCAGGTAGAGGCGTTTATCCTTTCTCCCGTAAAGCTCGTCGCCTATGATGGGACAATGCAGACCTGACGGATGTGCGGCATGTACACGGAGCTGATGAGTGCGCCCTGTATGCGGATGAAAAGCTATGCGTGTGCATTTGTCCCTCCGTTCAAGAACCTGATAATAAGTGATGGCGGGTTTGCCGTACTCCATGTTCACCACCTGCCGGGGACGGTCCAGCGGATCCGGACAGATGGGAAGCTCGATGGTTCCCTCGTCTTGGGGAATGATGCCGTCGAGCAGGGCTATATACATTTTTCGGATGGTGTAATTCTTGAACTGGGCTTGCAGGTGTTGATGCACCTTTTTATTCTTGGCAACGATTAAAAGTCCCGATGTAGCCATGTCCAGCCGGTGCACAATCATCGGCCCGTCGGCTTCCGGATAGAGTTGCCTTGCCAGACTATATACGGACTCCTTTTCACCCTTACCGGGTACGGAGAGCATTCCGGAAGGCTTGTTGACTACCAATAACCATTTGTCCTCATAGACTATTTTTAATTTCCCGTAGCCCTGTTCCGGAAGTTGTAGCATAGGATTTTCTTCTACTTCCAACCCTTGAAGCATGTGTTGCAAGATAGGCTCGCACTTACCTTTACAAGCGGGATAATAATAACCATGATGGCGGATTTCGGTTTTGGGAGAGTTGCCCCACCAGAACTCTGCCATAGCAATGGGTTTCCAACCATGCAGATAGGCTTGTTGCAATAATTTGGGGGCGGCACATTCTCCGGCACCGGCGGGAGGAGTTTTGTGCACGGTTTGGCTGAATATATCACACAAGGTTTTCACCTCCTTCCGGTAGTTCAACATTCTGAATTGCCCGAATAATTGTTGTTGCAGGGTGGCGGAACGGCTTTTGCGTTCCACCTTCAACTCTTGAATTTGTTCTTCCCGGTTATTGATTTCCACTTGCAAAGCGGCTATCTTTTCTTTCCAGGAACGTTCCAGCCGTTTGTATTCCGCTTTTTGAAATTGGCTTTCGCGTATCAGGCGGGCTTCTTCTTCGGTAGTGAGTCCGGCTTCCTTTCTACGCAATTCTCTTTTCTCTTTCGCTTCTTTTAATTGTTGTTTGGCTATGTCCAGTGCTTCCCGGGCTTGTTGGTGGGTTCGGGTGAGCTCGGACAACAAAGAAGTGTATTCCTCGTCCTCTTCCAAATGCTTGATGCGCCGGTTGATGGCGGAGATGTTTTCCTCTTCGACTTTGAAGAAACCTTGCGGTTGCAACAAGTCATATACGGGCGGAACGAAGTAGGAGTGTTGGTTCTTCCCCGCCAATATGCCCGAAAACGCGGCCAGGTAACCAATCTCCCCATTTCCGGTCTGCACCACCAGCACTCCGAACATCTTCCCCCGACTTAGCTCTTCTTTCCATTCATGTTGCCGGTTGAGATAGTGTTGCACCTCTTCCGCCGCCATCACGCATAATGGATGGGGAGTGTAGCAGAAAGGATAAGTAAACCTTTCCGGAAGTGGAATATTTGCTATGGAAGTCTTGAAACGGTGCAACATAATGGCGCAAAGATACTCATTTTTGATGTTTCGGATTTGTCAGGTAATAGCATTGATGGTCATATACATGTCCGTCATAAGTCACTTCGGCCTGATGAAGCGTACCCTCATGCACAAAGCCCTGGCGTTTCAATACTTGTTGAGAGCGCTCGTTATGGGGGTAACAGTTAGCGGTGATAAGACTTAGTTTTAGCGTGCCGAAACCGTAGTTTAGTACCGCTTTTACCGCCTCCGTCATATAGCCTTTTCCCCATTGAGCCTCGTCGAGCCAATATCCCAGCATACGTACTTGCGGGTTTTCGCGTCTGGGGTCGGCGATGATGCCGATGGAGCCAATCAATTGCCCGTTGTCTTTCAGGGTAATGGCCCATACCCCTTTCTGGGATAAGAATACGGAACGAAGTACTTCCCGTGATTCCTCCAGGCTTGCGTGAGGTTGCCAACCCGCATTGTTTCCTATGTTAGGGTTTCGGCAACAGGCAAAGAGGGCCTCTGCATCGCTCTCCACGAAGGGGCGTAGTAGCAACCGTTCTGTTTTAATTGGGGTGTCGGGTTCTTCTGAAGTTTCTTCTTTCCGATAGACACATTCTACGCGGTTACCGTCAGGATCAAGAATGACGCTTTCGAAATAACCATCGCCTGAAGTGCGCGGTTCTCCGGCTATGGTATAACCGTCTGCCCGGAGTTGTTCAGTAGTCTTGAGCACATCTTCTTTGCTTTGAAAGGCAAGGGCAAAGTGGGTGAGCCCTAACCTGTTTTCTTCTACCGGGGTGTTCTGTACGTCCGTTCGGCTCATTAATTCTAATGATGCACCATCGTCAAAGTATATGAAGTATGATTCGAAACCTTTCTTGGGGTTGATATATTTTTCGTTGCTCTTTCCGTTAAAATACCGGATATAGAAGTTCCTTAATTCTTCCAGGCGGAAGGTCCAGATGGCGATGTGATGTATTCTCATGATTCCTTTTTCATGCAAATATAGTGATAATTCCCTGTAAAGTCCTACCTTTGTGCCGTAATAAAAAGAAATGATGACATTTAAACAGATGAATATTTCGGAGCCGGTGTGCCGTGCGCTCCTTGAAAAAGACTATTCTACCCCCACACTTATCCAAGAACAAGCTATACCCGAAGCCCTGACTGGGCGTGATTTGTTGGGACTGGCGCAAACCGGAACCGGCAAAACCGCCGCTTTCGCCGTACCCATCATCGAGCAATTGCTTGCCGCTCCTATGCCCCAACGCAAAGGTGCCCCGCGTAGCATCCGTGCGCTTATCCTGACCCCAACCCGGGAGTTGGCGATTCAGATTGATGAATCGTTGGCGGACTATACACGCTATACGACCTTGCGCCACACGGTTATCTTCGGCGGAGTGAAACAAAAGTCGCAAACCGATGAGCTTCGTGCCGGGACGGACATCCTGACGGCTACTCCCGGACGTTTGCTCGACCTGATGTCGCAAGGCTTTATCCGCCTCGACGATGTTCGCCACTTCGTTCTTGATGAGGCCGACCGTATGCTCGACATGGGATTTATCCATGACGTCAAACGCCTCTTGCCCAAGCTCCCGCCCAAGAAGCAAACCCTTTTCTTCTCGGCCACCATGCCCGATAGTATCGACCGTCTTGCCAAGAGTTTGTTGCACAATCCGGCGCGTGTGGAAGTAACTCCGGCATCCAGTGTTGTGGAGATTATCAGCCAGTCCGTCTACCGGGTAGAGAAACCTCAGAAGAAAGAATTGTTGGCTCAATTGTTGCTCGGAGAGGCAGGCCATCAGGTGCTGGTTTTCTCCCGTACCAAGCATGGGGCGGATAACATTGCCCGCTACCTGTCTCGTCGTGGCATTGCTTGCGAAAGCATACATGGAGACAAGTCACAGAATGCCCGCCAACGTGCGTTGAGCAACTTTAAGGAAGGGCGCTCCAATGTGATTATTGCTACGGATATTGCTGCCCGGGGCATCGATATAAAAGGTCTGGATCTGGTTCTCAATTTTGATTTGCCCGACGTTCCGGAAACCTACGTGCACCGTATCGGACGTACTGGACGTGCGGGTTGCGAAGGACGTGCCATTGCTTTTTGCTCAAGCGAAGAAGCCCCCATGCTACGTGAGATAGAGAAACTTACGGGTATAAAGCTGGTGCAACAAAAGCACAATTTGCCTTCTTTGGGAGAGCCTGCCGCTTCTCCTATTACTTCTTCTACCCAAAACATTGCACCCAAATCGCAAAGCCGCACTCAGGGAGGAAGACCTCAGAACAATAGAAGGCGGGAGGACAGAAAGAGACCGGTCGAACCAACCGGAAGCACTCAAAAGGCGGTGGTATCTGCCGAAAAGCCCAAGCGGAATAATAACCGTCCCGAAAGACCTCGACCTGTCCAGCAATCCGGGCAAAAGAAGTCGGGTTCCGGGAAGCCGGAGCCATCACCCAAAAGTCCGGCAAAGTTGCGTTCGCGCTACGAAAACTATGATTGAAAGTTGTATATGCTTTTGAAGTACTTGTAAAATAAAATAGGCTTCCCTTTATCTTGCTTTGTGTGAAAAGGAAAAGATTTAATATTTAAAAACTTGGTAAAAAATGCTCTATTATCTTTAAAAGTTTGTATATTAGCGGCTTGAATGCTTGGAGGAAAAACGTAAATTCGTTCCGAGTAGTCTAAACTTAAGGAACTAAAGACTATATGACCAAAAGCAAGGAAAGTTTAAGTGTATTTCTACTTCAGTTTTTAGAACGGTTGAATGGCCATGAATCTATTGAAAAGAAAATCACGAAGTCGTTGATAGACATTTGTAATTACTATGGATTCAAGAAAGGGTTTGTTTATCAAACAGATGGCTTCCGCTATTTCTTTTTGAAGGAAACCATCGGAAATGAAGACAACACCCTGAGGTTTCGTTTTGAAATGGGAGAGATGACCACACAACATTCTGGTCGTATAGAGGCTAAAAAGAAACCTTTCTATGCCAGTAAGGGTGAGAAAATTTCTTTGTCTGATATGGATATTCTGGATTTTTATGGAGTGGATTCATTGCTAATCAGACAATTTGAAGATTCCGAAGGGAAGATTATCGGATTTATCGGGTTCGCGGATAGGGAAGAAGCCTCGATACCTTTCGCGGAAGACGAGCTCCAGATGATTCATCTGATACTGGGTTCGCTCTCCAAGGAAATAGCGGTCAGGGAATATAAGGAAAGAGAAGTGCGGGCAAGCAACACGCTGGGTAGCATTATGAACAATATGGGAGTGGACATTTATGTGAACTCTTTCGATTCTCATGACATGCTATATGCCAATGCGTCTATGGCCGCCCCGTATGGCGGCATCAGGCATTTCGAAGAGAAGAAGTGCTGGCAAGCCCTCTACACCGATAAAACGGGCGAGTGTGAGTTCTGCCCTAAAAGGCACTTGATTGATGAAAACGGCCAGCCCACCAGGGTTTACTCCTGGGACTATCAACGCCCGTTCGACAAATGCTGGTTTCGCGTGTTCAGTGCCGCATTCCCCTGGATAGACGGACAGATGGCGCACGTCATCACCAGTGTCGACATCGACCATCAGAAAAAGATAGAAGAAGAATTAAGGATAGCCAAGGAGAAGGCGGAGAATCTGGACCGCCTGAAGTCGGCTTTCCTGGCCAATATGAGTCATGAAATCCGTACTCCGTTGAATGCGATTGTCGGTTTTGCAAGTATGCTCGTTGAGGAAGATGACAAGAAAGAACGTCAGGGGTATATTGAAATCATGCAGGAGAACACAGAGTTGCTCTTGCAATTGATATCCGATATTCTGGATTTGTCGAAGATAGAGGCGGGGACGCTCGACTTCAATATGGGGTATCTGAACATCAAAGACTTTTGTGAAGACATACTTCGCGGTTATGAAATCAAGGAAGATAAACCCGTGCCCGTATTGCTGGCTTCTAATTTGCCCGATTATCGTATTTATACAGATAAGAAGCGTTTGATGCAGGTTGTCACCAACTTTATCAATAACGCCCTTAAGTTTACGAGCGAAGGGCAAATCACTCTCGAGTATCACTTTAAGGAGGATACCAATGAGATAGAATTCTCCGTAACAGATACGGGCATCGGTATTGCTCCGGATGCGGTGGGGCAGGTGTTCGACCGCTTTGTGAAACTTAATACTTTTTCCAAAGGCACCGGTCTGGGATTGTCCATCTGCCGGAGTATTATCGAGCATCTTGGCGGCACTATCGGGCTTGAGTCTGAGGTAGGCGTCGGTAGCCGTTTCTGGTTTACGCATCCTTGTGCCGAGTCGGCATAATCAAAACTATGCCAAAGAAAATGGATTGACAATGGCGGGAATGCATTTGCCGCCTCCGGGATTTAAATAGTACTTTCCGGATGGGACGTGATAGGGGGTGTTTCTTCACTCCCTTTTGATTTTTCCTCCGTTTTCGGGCGCTTGGCAGGGGAGGGCTTCTTCCCGTATTTGCGTTCTTTTTCCCAAGCGGCTTTTCTTGCTTCGTATGCTTCGTATTGCTTTTCTAAATAGTTGTCAGCCATGATTTTATTGTTTTAATTAGAGATTGTTCATCGTTGGGTGGGCAATGAAAACTCTTGCCAGTCATATTCCTCTCCGTTTTCGTCGGCTACGGCAATGCGGAAGATGACTTCTCCCGTCTTTATCCGTTCTCCGGCGCTGATGCTGGCGGTGTATTTCACGCCTTCGCGGGGAGCGATTTGTTCTATCATGACGGATGGCGAGATATAGACGTGCTTCATGCCCGTGACTTCCGCCACTACCGGCACCACGTTGAAGGCGGTCCTGTTTCCCTCGTTCATAATTTCGAAGACAACTTTGCAATTCTCCCCCGCATTGATTACGTGGTCGCGGCTATCGTCAATGAAACGTATATTGCGTATCTTCAGGTTGTTGATGGCGGAGGGGCGCGTTTCCGGTCGGGGATTATAGGTGGGCTGGGTTCTCTCTACCCGGTAGCTGTATTCTTCCGTTTGTTTGGGGGCGGTGGCGGCATTGGCAATGGCGGCTCCGGCAATGGTTCCCACAATAGTGCCGATGGCAGAACCACGGTAACCTCCTCTCCATCCTCGGTTGTTCTCGCCTATCAGCCCGCCGATGGCGCCTCCTACATTGCCTCCGATGGCGGCTCCCGCCAATACGGCGCCCGGGTCACCCGCCGCCATGCGGTTGGTGCTACATCCGCTACACAATATGGCTAATGCCAATATCCCTATAAAATGCATGCTAATCAGTTTCTTCATATCAAAATCCTATTTAGTATGTATATGCGCATTAGAACTCTGTAAAGGTATGGATAAAATTTTGTTTGCTGAAGTGCGGCTTCTTAATATTTTGATTGATTTAGCTTAAACTTGATTTTAGCAATACTCAAGGTTTTATTGTTCCAACGAATTCACCGACAATTCTGAATTCTTCAGAGTTTTCTTCATTGATGATTATAGGGTTATAGTTAGCATTTTTGGGTTCAAGTACAATTTCTTCGTGTGTCCAATTTTCTGGCCCTTCTTGTTTCTTTTTACTATGGTATGTTTTGATCGAATAGCCTCCTGTATAGTCAGCATCATAAAAGTTGTAATGTTGTGCCAGTACTATTTTGCCTTGCCGGCTACCTGCGGGGTTAGCTCTGAAGACACAGTAGTCCCCATCATTTATGATTGGTTCCATAGAATGCCCTGTGGCCTGCACTATATACATATTTCGGTTCAGCTTCCCTATGCCTTCCACTCTTATCCAGCCAAGTTCATCTACAATTTCCCCTTCTCCAAAATAGCCGCAGGCTGCTTTTATGGAATAAAGAGGAAGGAAATCTATATACTTGACGTCATCATTAATTTCCGGTTCTATGCGTATTTCTTTCCTCTCTTCATGCAGAGGTTGTAGTTGGTTCATGAAATGTTGGGATAACGCAGAATCGCAAAAATACACGTAGCAACCTTTCATACCTCTTGTCATTAAGGTTCTATAAGTGTTTTTTATAATCTCATCAGCATCTTGTAAAGCCTGTTTCTTATTTTCTTTTAGCAGAGACTTGAAACCTTTTACAGATTGGTCATGTTTGGAACGCTGGGTTACATCTGTGCTTACCTTGTTATTTTCATATCTCATATCTTTGCCAACAATGACCCCGATATAATCCAGTTCTAATCCTTGGCAGGTATGGATACATCCGATTTCATTGACCGAATTGCTCCCGATAATCCAGAGATTTTTATCAGAACTGAGATTCCATCTTTTCTTGAAATTGAACTCTGGTATTACTATGTCAAAAGCATCAGGGTCTTTTTTACTATTCCAGTCCCAGCAATAACCCGCTACGACTCTTGCACGATTGTTTATTTTATTTTTTACTTTTATTGTGTCGAGTAATTCATTGGGGTCAGAAAAAATTCTGAAATCATAATCTTCTGATGAAAGGTGAATGTTGGCGGTCTCTTTTATTTGCAACGTGTTGTCCAGCCAACTGAGGTATCCGTCCGACCCGTTACAACGGAATTGAGAACTTAATTTGGCATAATGTGCAATGGCGCCACAACTTTCCGCAACTTTCTCAATAGCCTTTTTGGAACCGATGTCTTTAATATGTACTCTTTGCCTGTCGTCAACAAAGAATACAGAGAATTTAGCGGCACGTATGATTTCAAGAATCTGGTTCTCGCCAAGGTTGCCGTATAGACCACTTTTAAGGTTTAACCGATGGGCTTCATCAATAATTAGAGCATCAAAAACATTTGCCGGCGCATCTATAAAGCTACCGCTTCCAACAAATAAATTATTGATAAAACTCTTTTGATAACTACCGCTGAGTTTTACGGTGTACACATCTCTCGGTGCTGCATTTTTGGATACATACTGGGCTACCAACCCTTCTTTGGTCAGTTGTATCAGAAGATTTACGGCCACAACACTTTTACCTGTGCCGGGTCCTCCTTCCACAATTAAGACATGTTTCTTCCCGCTTGCGGTATTCCGTGCCAGTTCTAATGCCGTTTCGTAAACAATCTTTTGATCGTCCAATAAAACAAACTCCTGATTGCCATGTAGCATGGAGAGTAAAGTGTCTGCTAATTGCTTGGAAGGTCTCAACTTCCCTTTATCAATAAGCCAGATGATATCGTCTTTAGCTCCGAATTTGATGCGTTTCTTAATGAAATCTTGTAACTTCTGGGCATCAGATTTAAAGAACACAGGTGCCTTTTCAATGTATTCCCGATAGCATGCATTGGCTATGATATTATCTGATTGATAATTGTGCAAGAAGGCACATGGAGAAAGTTCTATTTGTTGTTCTCTGATTGTCTCATTATAGTTTGTCAGCATATAAGCATAAGACCATGCCTGATATGATGGGTGGGTAACTTCGCTTTCTCCGTGTTGGAACCGGGTTTGAACCACTCCGGACTTACTTGATAATTTGGCCTGTTCCCATTGCTTAAGTTCAATGATGACTATGTTTCCTTTCTGATTCTCATCTAATCCGGAAATAATAAAATCGACTCGTTTAGAAGTTAATGGTATCTGGTATTCAATTGCAATGCTGGAAGTGTCCGGTATGTCTGGCGTATCAATGACCTTATACATATACATCATTGAATTTCTCCATGACCTCACCTCGTTTGGAGAAGTATGTCTTCCGAGATGTGCCATAAATGCATGATCTATTTCATCTGCAATGTTTCCGTTGAAGACATCTCTTATGAATCCTTTTTTAGAAGCATGGTAAACAATCATAGTTCAGTATATTTTTTAGCGTTTCCTTTTGACTTGTCTACTGGATATTTCTCCGCATTCTTTGCAAGTTTTGCCAATATGATTTCTTTAAGGTCTAAATCATATTTATGTGCTATAAGAAATGCATAATTCATTATATCGGCCAGTTCCTCTTTTACTTTATCAATATTGACTTCTTGGGCATTTTTCCAAAGAAAAGCCTCATTTAGTTCTGAAGCTTCTATCGAAAGTGCTAAGGCTAAATCTTTTCCATTATGGAATTGATCCCAATCTCTTTCTTGTGTGAATGAGACGATTCTTTCCATAATTTCTTGCATTTCGGATTTGTTAGTCTTCATGGGCTTTCTATTTTTGTGAAGAATATGTTATAACTTGATTGTGTGACAAAGGTATAAAGAATTCTCTAAAAATAAGAAAAACCCCGTCACTTATTGTGTTTTCTCTCGAATAACTTTACCTTTGTTTCATTAACTCAAAACCGATAAGTCATGAAATACAAATTATTAGTTCTTGATGTGGACGGAACTCTGCTCGATAGTGAAAAGAAAATCAGTAAGCGCACGTTGGCCGCCTTGTTGAAGGTGCAACAGATGGGCGTGCGTATCGTGCTGGCTTCCGGCAGACCGACGTATGGCCTTATGCCTATTGCCAAAACTCTGGAACTGGGCAACTACGGAGGCTTCATCCTCTCCTATAACGGCGGGCAGATTATCAATGCCCAAAACGGCGAACTCCTGTTTGAGCGCCGGATAAACCCCGAAATGTTGCCTTATCTTGAAAAGAAATCCCGCAAAAACGGATTTGCCATCTTTACTTATCACGAAGACACCCTTATCACCGATACACCCGAAAATGAGCACATACGCCGCGAAGCAGAACTGAATGGACTGAAGATTGTGACGGAAACGGAGTTCTCGATAGCGGTGGACTTTGCCCCATGCAAGTGCATGCTGGTCAGCGATGACGAAGAAGCGCTGGTGGGCTTGGAAAACCACTGGCGCCGGAGATTGAACGGAGCGCTCGACGTGTTTCGCTCAGAACCCTATTTCCTCGAAGTGGTGCCCTGCTCCATTGATAAATCCAATACGCTGGGCGCTTTGCTTGAGAAACTGGGTGTCAGTTCGGAAGAAGTCATCGCTATTGGCGACGGAGTTTGCGATGTCTCCATGATACAATCCGCCGGGCTGGGCATTGCCATGGGAAACGCACAAGACTCTGTAAAGGTTTGTGCCGACCGGATTACCGCATCCAATGACGAAGACGGAGTGGCGGAGGCGGTAGAAAAGGCCATCCTTGCCGAAATCCGCCCCGCCGACGTACCCCTGGAACAACTCAACCAGCGTGCACGCCATGCTCTGATGGGAAATCTGGGCATACAATATACTTACGCTTCCGAAGATAGGGTAGAGGCCACCATGCCGGTGGACGAACGCACCCGCCAACCTTTCGGCATTCTGCACGGAGGTGCCAGTCTGGCACTGGCGGAGACGGTTGCCGGACTGGGCTCGATGATACTTTGCAAGCCGGACGAAATAGTAGTCGGCATGCAAGTCAGCGGAAACCATATTTCTTCGGCTCACGAAGGAGACACGGTAAGAGCGGTGGCGACTATCGTGCATAAAGGCCGTTCCTCACACGTCTGGAATGTAGATGTGTTCACTTCGACGGCTAAACTGGTGTCTTCGGTGCGCGTGGTGAATAGCATATTGAAAAAAGGATAGGGATGGACGAATTAGTCAATGGGCAACAAGAGCAATTTCAGGAGCTACCACCTGAACCCGGGAAGAACGAATTGGCGGCCAGACCCGGGAAGAAGAAAAACACCGGGAAAATAGTAAAAAGAACTTTCGTAGGGGCTGGCTTGGCCTTGGCGGTCTACTTTGTGTACTCCATGTTTTGTGTGTTCATCTTGCCCGACCGCAACATTCAGCAAATCTACCTGGTGCCCGAAGATGCGGCATTCATCATTCAATCGTCGGCTCCGATTGATGATTGGGGAAAGTTCAGCAGGAGCGCCACGTGGCAATGCTTGAAGAATGCGAAAGCTTTTGAAGAAGTTGCAAAGAACGTCGAGACGCTTGACGAGGTGGTCCGTAGTAATAAAATGTTATTGTCGTTGGTTGGTAAGCGGGATATGCTGATTTCAATCCATAAGGTCCGTGCCACCGACTGGGATTTCCTGATTGTGCTGGATATGCAGAAAGCCTCCAAGTTGGATTTATTGAAAAGCCAGCTTGAAACGGTGCTGGTGATGGCTGGCAATCAGGTGACTAACCGCATGCATAGTGGCATAAATATCCTTGAGATGCATAATCCCGATACGCAGGATATTTTTTATTGTGCCTTTGTGGACAATCACTTTATAGGTTCCTATACCTCTTGGTTGGTGGAGTCCGCCATCAATTCGCGCAATAAACCTAAAATAGGGCTCGACCACTCTTTTATGGAAGCCCGGAAGTTGGTTTCCGGCAAAGGACTTGTCCAGGTATTTGTCAACTACGAATATCTGCCCCAGTTCATGACTATTTATCTGGGAGCCGGGAACGAATATTTGGATCTGTTTAGTAAGTCCATGAGCTTTGGCGGACTTTATTTCGATACGGACAGACACCGGATGGAGGTGAAAGGCTACACCTTGTGCAAGGACACCGCCGACCCGTATGTGGCGGCTTTGTTGAATTCGGGTAAACATAAAATGAAAGCGCACGAAATTCTCTCCGCACGAACCGCCCTTTACACCAATATCGGCTTTAGTAATCCGGTGACTTTCATGAAGGAACTGGAAAATGCACTTTCCCTCCATGACAAGCAATTGTATGATTCTTATGAAAGCTCACGGAAGAAGATTGAAGGGCTGTTCGGCATATCTCTGGAAGAGAATTTCCTGAGTTGGATGTCGGGAGAGTTTGCCATCACGCAATCTGAGCCCGGCTTGCTGGGGCATGACCCCGAACTTATCCTGGCTATTGGGGCTAAGAACATGAAAGATGCCCGTGAAAACATGGAGTTTATTGAAAAGAAAATCAGGCGCCGCACCCCGCTCCGGATTAAAACGGTTGATTATAAAGGCTTCGATATCAATTATGTAGAGATGAAAGGCTTCTTCCGTTTGTTCTTCGGCGGATTGTTTGATAAATTCGAGAAGCCATACTATACGTATGTGGACGATTATGTGGTGTTTAGCAATAAGGCTTCATCCCTGCTCTCGTTTGTGGAAGATTATGAACAGAAGAATTTGCTAAAAGATAATCCGGGATTTAAGAAAGCGTTTTCGTATTTGAATTCAAGTTCCACGGTTTTCTTGTATACGGATGTGCAGAAGTTTTACTCTCAGTTGAAGCCGATGGTGAATGCACTCACTTGGAAGCAAATGCAGGCTGATAAGGAGATTTTGTATTCGTTTCCTTATTGGACCATGCAGATTACGGGAGAGGGCCGGTCAGCCTCCCTGCGATATGTGATGGATTATAGTCCGTACATCGCCCAAGCGGTTACGGC
>ENA-OWOU01000886-OWOU01000886.1-gut-metagenome-genome-assembly--contig:-NODE-886-length-15066-cov-18.189806_pt1 | contig 15066 bp, 13 predicted proteins | sample MGYA00248248_ERZ651801 | MGnify/ENA primary metagenome ERZ651801 (study PRJEB26908, sample SAMEA4031710) | gut metagenome | biome: gut; feature: normal infant; material: stool | place: China | collected... | reverse complement strand
GCCACACCTACTTACATCCTTTTGGCAGTCGCCATAATCATCCTAGTCGGCATGTATTTCTATCTGAACAAACATTTACCACAGCCGGAAACACCTCTTGAAGTCACTAACACACAAGCATAAATGTAACAATGAAAACAAAATTAAATATCCTATGCCTCCTGCTGCTGATAGCCTTTGCCGGATGTATGTACAACGCATTCCTGGGAGGTATGGAAGGCGCCAGTGATGCCTCACGCGGTGACATAGGAAACAAACTGCAACCCTTGTTTTATGTGAACGTTGTTCCTACAGAAGGAAATGAATTGAATGATTCAATCCCCAGTGTCATAGAAAAAGGGAACTTCCTGAAGTATCACATAACAAGTATAAAAATAGAACAGGAAAATACACCCAAAGACGCCCTTATTCAACTAGTTATGGGAATAATAGCCATACCCTTTAGTCTGATCACCTTGGGCGCTCTTTATTGTTTCATCAGACTGATACTTTCTATCCGTAAAAAAGACCTGTTCAATCCCAGTAATGTTTTCCGGGTACGCCTCATTAGTGCAACCATCATTGTAGCAAGTATCATCAAAACACTGGCACAATATATCAATTATGACATAGCTACCCACAGCATCCAATTATCCGGATACCAGGTAGAAAGCGTACAGATTCCTTGGAGCATGTTCCTGTCAGCCCTATTGCTGGCCATTTTTGCCGAAATATATGCCCAGGCCATCAAACTGAAAGAAGAACAAGATTTAACCATTTAAAAAAACAAAGCAGACTATGAACAAGTTCAGAATATTAGGTGTCATAGCCATTATAGCCATCATTGCAAACTTCTTTGGAGGATTGGATGAAAATTGGAGAGATTTCAAGAAAGGATTTGAAGATGGACATAACAGTGCAATGGAAATATATGAGCCTGGACGCCACATTATACCCCATCATGCAACCTCAGTCAAACTGAATGTAGAGCCGTTACCTGAAACTACTGTCGATTCACTGAGCAACAACCGCGTGGACTGGACACTCCCCTACACAGTGACTGAAATAGAAACGTATGCCAAGCCATCGGCCTGGCACATCCTTGTCATGGGACTTGCCATACCCGGAATATTCCTTTTTCTCATCGGTTTCTGCTCATTGATCCGGTTGCTCATTTCCATCTCGCGCCGCGAAGTATTTACATCTGCCAATGTACGGCGCCTCCGTTGGTTTGCATACACCAGTGCAGGCTTGGAAATCCTCATAGCTATCGAAGAATGGATTATAGGAAGAGCAGCAGTTGAGCAAATCAGTCTGCCAGGTTATAAAATCATCAGCTATGCCGGTTATTCTCCCGACTGGGTGGCTGTGATTATTCCCATTCTTTTTGCCGAGATATTTGCTATCGGGGTAAAAATGAAAGAAGAGCAAGATTTAACTATTTAAGAAAAATGCCATGAAAGAAAAGAATACTTTCCTCTCAAAAAGAAAAAGCATCTTTTATTCGCTACTTTCTTTGATAGCTACTCTATTTGTAAGTTCATTCATCTATTTCCTTGTATTACATCCATCGTTGGACAACAAAGTAGTGAGGATATCGATCAACATTGGATGGACTTGCTTCTGTCTGTATACCTTAAAAAAACTAACACGACGTTACACCTTTTGGTGGCGCGCATTAGATGAGAACCCGAATAAATCCCAAAAGAACTAACCCCATGTCGATAATAGTAAACTTAGACGTAATGATGGCGAAACGAAAGATTTCGCTAGGAGATTTAGCCGAAAAGATAGATCTGACTCCTGCCAACCTCTCCATATTGAAAACCGGGAAGGCAAAAGCCATCCGCTTCTCAACCTTAGAGGCTATCTGCAAGGAACTAGACTGTCAACCTGGAGATATTCTAGAATATAGGGAAGAAGATGAATGATATAAACAGTCACATACACAAACACTCGAACACTATAAAATTCTCTCATCTTTACCCATACACTCCGCATGGAGCAATTAATTTTTAATTGCTTCATGCGGAGTCTTTTTATGATGCAGTTATAATAAAGTTTTTAACCAAGATTGATATTTCCTCTTTTTCCACTAGGTGGTTAAGCCCCTTTCCACTCTGATATAGCATCTTATTTATCAGTCATTTAAAACCACGAAGTGATGCAAAGGAGTTCCCAAAATATCTATTCCATCGTTTTTCCCTTCTTATCACATAGCATCTCATCTATTTTCCTCTTTCTTGTTTACAACCATCCTCACCTACTTCCGGCTGTTTGCCACGGATATCATCCTTCTGCTTATTCTCGTTTTCAACAACAGTAGCTGTATAATTAATCTTGGCAAATCCAGCAATTATTTTTTCTACCGTGGTTTTATCAGCATCATACTTAATAGTAACCGTTTTATCCGCCAAATTTGTTTCAATTTCTTTTATACCCTTCTCAAAACGAATATTGTTCTTAATCTTGTTCTCACAGTTGGCACAGTGCATCTGAGGATCAGTATTTAAAACTACAATTTTAATGTCTTTTGCAAAGCAAGTGGCAGTAAAGCAAACAGCTGCCATAATAGCGATTAATTTTGTTCTCATAATTCATTTCTATTTGACTATCAATATATTAATTTCTATCCCAATTGAAGCGGAAACCTACATAATACATCGCTCCGTGTACAGGTCCCCAAATCATGGTTGAATCAAAATTTGTTCCCCAAGGATCCGAGGCTCCTACAATCGGATTCTTTTGTTTAAAATTCGTCATATTCTCTCCCCCCACATAAATAGACCAATGACGGAACCAGCGAGTAATCTGAGCACTTAACAATTGATAAGACTGGTATCGGGTATTCCACGAAGAAACACCGTCCGGTAATGTATAAGGGGAGGGCATTCTACCACCACCATTCATCTGCAAAGTCACATCAAATTGCCACAGGCCCAGTGGTGTTTGGTAAGAGGCAGTCAAAAGTCCCTTATATTTTCCGGTAAGAGGACGCTCTAATAGTTCCTTATTATAAGTAGTCTTCACATCTGTCAGGCGATAAGCTGCAGTCAATGTAAAACCCTTAAAAAAAGGATAAGTTGCCTCGGCTTGAAAAGTATGAGAATAAGACTTCCCTTCCAAGTTAGCAAAATGTACAATGTGGGGGTCCGTATCCAAATCAATAATCATTTGACGTCTGAAATCAGTGTAATAGTATTCAGTATTCACATTCAAAGTTTTACCGAATACCGGAATATAAAATGAAGAACTGAAACCATAATTCCATGCTTCTTCTTGATCCAGATCATTATCTATCTTTACCTTACGACTGCTGGCAAGTAAATAATTATTCTCCGCCAACGCATGATTAGTGCGATATCCTTTGCCTACAGACACACGCAGGTTCACCCAATCATCAGGGGCATACTTGATATGAGCACGCGGAGTAACAAAAGTACCATATATATCACTATGATCAGCACGGATCCCTCCCATAAGAATAATTTTATCCTTCCAATTATATGTGTACTGCACATAGGCGCCAGGAACGGTTTCTTTCTCTTTTCCATATAATAAGGTACCTGTGTTATCATTTTCTAAACGATAGGTCTGATTGAAATAATCATAATTCAAACTTAATCCTGCAGAAATACTGTTACGCTCATCGAAATTCGTTTCGAACATTAATGAAGCATACAAATTCTTCTGGTCCACATTATATAATTTATAACCATATCCTGCATCCTGCTTATGCAAAGATCCCGAGAGAATCAAAGCCAAATTAGTTCCCTTATCCTTATCAAGGATATAAGCATTTTTAGTAAATGCTTCATAACGTTCCGTATGGATACCTATTTTATAAAGTTCCCTACCTACAAAGCCATCAACAGAATTATCTGCATGTAAATGAGTAGCTTGTCCGCTTGTACGATCCTCTTTCATCGCTTTAACAGAAGCCTGAAATACATACTTATTTCCCATCCAAGCCCAACGATTCTGAAGATTATATTGCTCTACTTTAGGCATATCCAAGAATCCATCTCCATTATCATCATGTGACCTGGTACTATTTTCATAATGTGCCAACAACCCAGTACTCAACCGGCTGTTCAAATGCACATTAGCATCAAAATTAGCCTCATATTTCTCTTTACTGTTAGCAAAAAGATTGACGTTCAAGGACTGGGGAGCTTGAGGCTTCTTAAATTCAACATTTATCTGTCCGGTAATAGCCTCATAACCATTCTTTACAGATGAACTACCTTTAGACACCTGTATACTTTGCATCCACGGGCCGGGAATATATCCCAAAGCAAAAGGAGCAGATGCTCCACGATAATTAGGAATATTCTCTGTCAGCATTTGCACATAAGTTCCCGAGAGGCCCAATAATTTAATTTGTCTGGCCCCTGTAGCAGCATCAGCATAACTTACATCTACAGAAGGGTTTGTTGTGAAACTTTCGCCCAAGTTACAACAAGCCGCCCGAGCCAGTTCCGCACTTGAAATCATATCCTGATTCAGCACGCTGGAACGGGATTTTACAACTCCTATCTTACGTTCCACCACTTGGACCTCATCCATCATTACACTACCTTGTAATATGATAGCCAGCTCCTTATGATCATTTTCAACCACAATCGTATCATTCTCATATCCTATAAAACTTACTACCAATTTTTTTGCACCGACAGGCTGTTCAATAGTAAACGCCCCCTTCTCATCTGTGACAGTCCCATTTGTTGTATTTATCCAAAAGACATTGGCAGCAACAACAGGTTCACCTTGGTTGTCTTTTACCATTCCTTTTACTTGAGCGCTTACAGGCATCAAATGCCATAGAAAAGCACCTAAGAAAACTATAAATTTCATGTTTTTATTTTTCTTTATCTGTTACACACTTATACAATTTAGCAATTCTTTCCTACTCAAAGAGTTATCTTACTAAATCAAAAGTGTACAAATAAGATTCAAATACCCTCTTGGAGGCTGTCGGCACAATGAGGTATCCGTATAGCAACTCTCCTTTTTTACAGAAGACAATAAATCGAAGTTTATACTATATGTATTGAATATCAAATGAATAACGGACAGTGCGACGTTGTCCAAATGAAGTGATGTACCTAAAACAGGCAAGTTAATTTTCTGGATTTTCACGCTAGAACAAGGAAGATCTGATGACTTCCGCTCCATCATCTTGTCATGATGGCAAGAACATCCCGAACCAGATTTCACGTTTTTATTTCCAACATTACCACATCCGCAAGTACATCCATAATTGGAAATATCCACCACTGTCAATAATGCCGCATCCTTATCAGCGCACTGATAGCAACGGGACTGCACAATAGGTATTCCAACTCCCATATATATAATCATGGAAGAAAGAAAGATTGAAAATAATATGTAATGAAACTCTTTCATTGTCCAAATTGCAGTCCACCAATGTCATATACTACATTCGGGTACAAAGATAACGACTTTTTTCTTTCGCTCCCAAACGACATTTAGCCAATATTCCCTAAATTCTATCCCGGAAGAAAACAAATATTGTATAAATACTATATAATCCCGTGATTATCCGTATCTTTGTAACGAATTAGATATTTGAAAATAAATGAAGACATTTGAAGAGTTAGGCGTTTCCCCGGAAATACTAAAAGCAATTAAAGAAATGGGGTATGAAAACCCCATGCCGGTACAAGAAGAAGTAATACCGTATTTATTGGGGAACGGCAACGACGTAGTAGCCCTAGCACAAACAGGGACTGGAAAAACAGCCGCATTTGGTCTGCCGCTTATCCAAAAAATTGAAGTAAAAAAACGTGTGCCTCAAGCACTTATATTATGCCCCACACGTGAGTTATGCTTGCAGATCGCAGGTGATCTGAATGATTATTCCAAGTATATTGATGGACTGAAAGTCCTTCCTGTATACGGTGGCTCATCCATCGAAAGCCAGATACGCATGTTGAAGGCAGGTGTACATATTATTGTAGCCACTCCCGGACGACTGATTGACCTGATGGAAAGAAAAGTCGCCAAACTGGAAACCATTGCCGATGTAGTAATGGATGAAGCTGACGAGATGCTGAATATGGGATTTACCGACAGCATCAATGCTATTCTTGAAAAGGTTCCCGAAGACCGGAACACTTTGATGTTCTCAGCTACCATGAGTCCCGAAATCTCGCGTATTGCAAAAAAATACCTGCACGATGCGAAAGAGATTACAATCGGTACTAAGAATGAAGGCAGCAAGAACGTAAACCACATTGCCTATCTGGTACACGCCAAAGATAAATATGCTGCATTGAAGCGTATCGCGGATTATTACCCACAAATTTACGGTATCATTTTCTGCCGTACCCGTAAGGAAACTCAGGAAATAGCTGATAAATTGATTCAAGATGGTTATAATGCAGATTCTCTGCACGGCGAGCTTTCACAAGCACAACGTGACTTGGTGATGCAGAAATTCCGTCAACGTCATTTACAACTTTTGGTTGCCACAGATGTAGCTGCCCGCGGTTTGGATGTAAATGATTTGACCCATGTCATTAATTATGGTTTACCCGATGATATAGAAAGCTATACTCACCGTAGCGGACGTACAGGACGTGCCGGCAAAACCGGTATTTCTATCGCTATCATTAACCTGCGTGAAAAAGGAAAAATGCGCGAGATAGAACGTATCATCAACAAGAAATTTATCATGGGTGAAATGCCTAGCGGTAAACAAATCTGCGAACAGCAATTAATCAAACTGATCGATGATATAGAAAAGGTAAAAGTGAACGATGAGGAAATCGAGTCCTTCCTGCCCGGCATCTATCGCAAGCTGGAATGGCTTTCGAAGGAAGACCTGATAAAGCGTGTAGTATCGATGGAGTTCAACCGTTTTTTGGAATATTACAGTAATGCCCCGGAAATAGAAACTCCCAGCATGAACGACCGTCGTAGCGAACGTAGCTCCAAAGAACGCAAGGATCATGGCAGCACTCGTGAAAAGACAGAGCGTAAAGCAGAAAAAGGATACACCCGTCTATTCCTTAATGTAGGAAAAACAGACGGTTTCTATGCCAACCAAATCATAGAACTGATTAACCGCAACATGAAGAAGCAACGTACTACCATCGGACGAATAGACCTGATGCAGAATTTCTCTTTCTTCGAAGTAGCAGAAAATCAGGCACAGGACGTGATCAAAGCACTAAACAAGGTCAATCTGAATGGCGGCCGGAAAATTGTAGTAGAAGTTGCCGGTGACAATAATGGCAAAAACGACAATAGCGAACGCAGAAGCAATGCAGCAAGGAATGCTTCATTCGGCAAAAAAGGTGACAGGTCCAATAAAAAAACAACCTCAAAAGAAGGAAAACCCAGCCGTGCGGAACGTGGCTACATTGAAGAACGCGGTCCCAAAACGAAAGACGACTGGAAACAATTCTTTAACAGTGATAACAATAAGAAAAAGAAATCCAAGAAATGAGGAATCAAACTTAATGAAAGAGGATTGGACATAGTAGAAATATGCAAATAATATAATAACCCCAACAGATTCATAATGAATCTGTTGGGGTTATTATATTATTCAAAAAAGAGATTTGCCGAATATCCTTGTTTACATCGAATTAGTATTAACAGTTTTTTTGCTATCTTTTCGAATGAAAGATTATATGACAAACTATCGGAACTTTGACATAATCAGCTTCCTGACATTCCATACTTTTGCTTTACTCTTTCAATTTCAGTTCATCGATCAAACGGGAAGCCTTCCCATATTTTTCAATCATATAAAGAACATAGCGGATATCCACCCCGATACAACGCTGCAAATTAGGTTCAAAAACAATATCTCCACTCATTGCTTCCCAATTCCCGTCAAAAGCAAGACCTATTAATTCCCCTTTTCCATTAAACATTCCACTACCGGAATTCCCTCCCGTAATATCATTATCCGAAATAAAGCAAACATTCATATTACCATCCCCGGCTGCATAACGTCCGAAATCCCTCCTTCTCAAGCATTCGACTACAGAAGGAAGCACATCGAAATCACTATCTCCCTTATACTGCCTTATCTTATCAAAAATTCCTTTTGTCGTCGTAAAATAAGAATATTCAATAGCATCTTTCGGTGAGTAACCACCCACCATACCAAAACTCAGACGCATAGTAGAATTAGCATCCGGATAAAATACCCTATCTGCCTCCATCTCACGCATTGCTTCATTCAGCAAACGTTCATTTTTCTCAATATTCATACTAGCTTCTTCCACAGACTGATTGAATTCATAAAATTTCACCAACATATCAATAGCAAAAGAAGCCGCAGGGTCATCAAACAAGACATAAGTGGTATCTCCCTTCACCACCTGTTCAAACCCATGCGGTGTCTTTAAAGAGGAACGAGCATACAAATCATCTACATAAGCTTGGTAATCACCTTTAAAATCTTTCTCTATCAATGGATAAACATCAGGTAAAAACTCCTTGCCTACCTCAGCCGCATATTCTTTCAACATAGCCACAAAGACTTGTTTATCCACACTTATATCCATATTGGCATAAATCTCCAACAATTGCCGCATATTACGCTCCAAATCACTCTCCTCTGCCTCAAAATCAAAATTCAGTACAGCCAAGGCTGCCGTAATCAACTCCGGTCCATTAGCAAATGTTTCTCCAAAATATGCCATAGCCCGCGCCGCATTTCTACGATTACGATAATTCAGTTCCAGTTCAGTCAGAACCCTTGCATATTTGCTTCGTTTATCAGGTGCCCGACGGATCCATTCTTGCAACTGGCGCTCCAAAGCTTGTTTTTTCTCTATCACTTTCAACTCTTTTACCGCTTGATTCATCCCTATACTATTCTTCCAATAGTTAGAGCTTTGTGCATACTTGGAAGCATATTTAATGCGGATATCATCACTTTTTTCCATTGCATTTTTCCAAATAGCTTGCTTGATGGTACGAACATTAATCATGGCGGCATTATCCGTATTGACTCTTTCGTCTATCCCAAATGAAGACAAATACCTGCTGGTAGAACCGGGATATCCCATAGTCATGCAAAATGAACCTTGTTCATACCCGCCCAAAGAAACAGGAGCAAAATAATCCGGATGATAAGGCACATTCTCCGGAGAATAAGCTGCCGGTTGATTATTCTGATCAGCATAAATACGGAAGACAGAGAAATCCCCGGTATGGCGGGGCCATACCCAATTATCTGTATCTCCGCCAAACTTACCCACAGAAGAGGGAGGAGCAAATACCAAACGAACATCATAATAATCTTTATACACAGATAGATAAAACTCATTGCCACCATAAAAAGGAGTTATCTCAGCACGCAGCAACGTATCATTCGCCACAGCTTCCTGAGCAATCAATGTGGAAATAGAATCTACAATCAGCGCACGGTCATTTTCCTTTGTTCCGACTGGAATAGCTTGCAACACACGCTTCGTCACATCCTCTGTGCGTATCAGAAAACTGACAAATAAATCCGGATTAGGAAGCTCCTTACTTAAGGAATCGGCTACAAAACCATCTCGCAAATAATCATGCTCCACAGAACTATGCTGCTGAATGGCATCATACCCACAATGGTGGTTAGTAAAAACCAAACCATCCGGAGATACAACAACACCCGAACAAAAACCTCCAAAACTAACAACAGCATTAGCCAATGCTTTTCCACCGGGATTATACAATTGTTCAGATGAAAGTTCCAACCCCATTTCTTTCATCACTTGTTGAGTTTGTTTGCTAAGACAACAAGGAAGCCACATTCCTTCACTACCCCATATATATAAAGGTAGGAAGACTAGCAGCAACAGTAGTTTTTTCATGGTTTTATTCTACAATTAATTTAAGTTTTTTTGCTCCGACACGTGCTTTCAACCATTCGGATATTTTTTCTTGTTCTTTCTCAATGGGTCTTTTACTGAATTTCATCAAGACTATTGTCAATGTATCCGTTTTAGTTGAGTCCACCTGTAATTCCACTGTCTTTGCCATAGCTATGGCCTCTGCTGTAGGATAAAGAACTTTAAGTTCAGGAATTATTTTTTTATCTACAGTATTATATGCAGCATATACTTTAAGCTCGTTTTCCAAAGACTTAATTCTCTCCTGCTGCTCCAGCAAACGCTTTTCACTATTCTTATAGAAATCCTCCATCACTTGGGCCTTTATACTACCAATATCCATCGCATCATTATTCATTCCTTGAAGAATAACCAGTTTAGTACCTGCCAAATTAAAATGTTTCAAATTATCCCTTGCGGTTGCTATTTCTGTTTCCGGGACCTCATTGCCTATTAGCACAACACGTATTTCTTTCTTCTCAAAAGAAATCTTCCGATCTATTACTTGAGTATTATTAAAATCCAATTCTTCATTAATAAAATTATTGGCAGAGGCCTCATAAATAGTGCTTTTCACAATACCATAAGTCAGATAAATAGCAGGACACATGGTGGCTAAAGTAATAACAATGATATATTTTTTGACTAATTTTTCGCGCTCCTTATCCACAAATTCCTTACGTTGGAAATGCATGACACGTACCCCGATAAAAGTAGCCAAACTGATAAATACTGAATTAATAAAATACAAATAGAATGCACCTAAAAAATAAAGTAAATTTCCGGTAGCAAGCCCGAATCCGGCAGTACACAAAGGCGGCATCAAAGCCGTAGCAATAGCAACCCCTGGAATTACATTCCCTTTCTCCTTTGTAGACAAAGCGATTATACCGGCTAAACCACCGCACAAAGCTATAAGCACATCATATATGGTAGGAGAAGTACGTGCCAGCAACTCCGATTGTACTTCATCCAACGGAGTCAGCGAAAAATAAAGGGTAGCTGTAATCACACTAAATACAGTTGCCACCAAATAACTTTTTAGAGAACGCTTCAACAATTCAAAATCATTCTGTCCAATAGCTAACCCTACTCCCATTATCGGTCCCATCAGCGGAGATATCAGCATGGCACCAATAATAACTGCCGTAGAATTCACGTTCAAGCCCAATGAAGCTATAAAAATTGCGAAAATAAGAATCCACAAATTAGTTCCTTTGAACTCAACACCATTACGAATACTTTCTACTATCAAGGCTTCATTGTCCTTATCCTTGCGCAAATCAAGATATTCACTAAAGAACTGCTTTATATAGGGCACATTCTTTAAATTACTCTTCAGGTCACTCATTGCTATTTCTTTATGTATCGGTTTATAACAGGTATTTGCTGTAAGGGGAAATCCGTTTTCACAATATATGCCACAAACAGTAACAACAGTAATGTACGAACACCCAACAACAAGAATATATTTTGAATAGGAAGATAAACTGAAACAATGTAAAGTACCAGCGCTAACGCCACATAGTTACCTATTGCTTTCAAATCATAATTAATAGGATATTTTTTCTGCCCTACAAAATAAGAGAGAAGCATAGCTACTCCATATCCGGCAAAACCCGCCCAAGCACACGCCATATAGCCAAATACCGGAATAAGGAAAATATTTATCAGAATAATGATACTGCATCCCACCAGTGAAAAATAAGCTCCCCATTTTGTTTCATCAATCAGTTTATACCAAAAAGAAAGATTGAAATAAATACCCATAAACATCTCGGCAGCCATGACAATAGGTACAACCTTAAGCCCCACCCAGTAATCACGCCCTAAAATATAACGCAGTATATCAAGGTAAAACATAACGGCCAAAAAAGCCAGCAAAGTGAAGATAATGAAAAACTTCATCGCTTTGGCATACATTTCCCGACTATCCTTTTCTTTACTCTTACTAAAAACAAACGGCTCGTATGCAAACCGGAAGGCCTGTGTTAGCATGGCCATTATCATAGCTATCTTACTGGCTGCTCCATAAATACCCAACTGGATAGTCGCCTCCGCCTTATCAGGATAAACAAACGGAAAAATAATTTTATCAGCTACCTGATTTAAGATTCCGGCAATACCCAGAATCAGAATCGGGAAAGAATAATGCAGCATACGCCGCAACAACTCCCTGTCCAGCACATATCTGAAGCCCACCAATTCTTTCCACATACATAGCATCACCAAAGAAGTACAAGCCAAATTTATAGCAAAAGCCACTCCGACATTCTCTCCTTTCATACCTACAAAATAAGCGATATTCAAGGCAATGCTGGCAAAAATGAACAACAATTTCAATGCAGCAAACTTAACAGGGCGTTTCTTATACCGCAAATAAGCGAAAGGAATAGCTTGGAAAGCATCCATTGCAACTACAATCAGCATCATCCCCATATACCACGGATGCTCTCCATATCCCAAGAAACCTGCTATGGGATACAGAAAAGAAAGACAAATAATTAAAAATAAGACCGCAGTCGCCCCCACCGAAAGCAAAGTAGTGGAATAGACACGCATCGGATCATCCACCCCCTTATTGGCAAATCGGAAAAAGCCGGTTTCCATACCGTATGTTAAAAGCACCATCAGCAAGGCAGTTATAGCATACATATTGGTAATGATACCATAGCCCCCCGATTCCACAGGCAAAGCGTTGGTATATATCGGTACTAACAAATAATTCAGGAACCGCCCGATGATGCTACTCATCCCATATATGGCTGTTTCCTTGGCTAATGCTTTTAATCCTGCCATCTTTTAATCATCAAATAATGTCTTCTGACTATTATAAATGCTCCGTCCCAAATGCATATAGGCTAGTTCCGTGACCTCACGTCCACGCGGAGTACGTTTTAAGAAACCTTCTTTAATCAAAAAAGGTTCATAAACCTCCTCTATTGTTCCAGCGTCTTCACCCAAAGCGGTTGCAATAGTAGTCAGCCCCACAGGACCTCCCTTAAATTTATCTATAATAGTACATAAAATCTTGTTATCTATCTCATCCAGTCCATACCTGTCAATGTTCAAGGCTTCTAAAGCAAACCGGGCAATTTCCACATCAATCCTTCCGGAACCTTTCACTTGGGCAAAATCACGGACACGCCTCAACAACGCATTTGCAATACGGGGCGTTCCACGGCTGCGCGAAGCAATCTCACCCGCCGCTTTCACGTCACAAGGCACATTCAATATATTAGCAGAGCGACGGATAATGCTTGTCAATACATCATCGTCATAATACTCCAAATGAAGATTAATTCCAAAACGGGCACGCAAAGGCGCAGTCAGCAACCCACTCCGGGTAGTGGCTCCAACCAAAGTAAACGGGCTCAATTCCAACTGGATACTACGCGCCGAAGGTCCCTTGTCTATCATTATATCGATACGATAATCCTCCATGGCAGAATACAGATATTCTTCTACCACAGGGCTCAACCGATGTATTTCGTCAATAAAAAGCACATCATTGGGTTCCAGACTGGTCAGTACTCCCGCCAAATCACCCGGTTTATCCAGCACCGGTCCTGAAGTCACTTTAAAACCTACTCCCAGTTCATTGGCAATGATATTACTTAAGGTCGTCTTGCCCAAGCCGGGAGGTCCGTGCAAAAGAACATGGTCTAACGCCTCGGCCCGCAGACGAGCCGCCTTGACAAAGATGCGCAGATTATCCACCACCTTATCCTGCCCGCTGAAATCTTCAAAATTCAACGGACGTAAGGCATTCTCAAAATCGCGTTCTTTAGTTGTGAGCTGTTGCTCGCGTATATCAAAATTTTCTTCCATTTTTTTGTTTATGACACAAAGGTACAAAAGATATTATTATTATAGAAAGAAAGATGGAGGAATTCATTTTCAGTCCCTCTATGGTCCTTCTTTTCAACATTGTTATTGTATTAATTATTATTCATTATGGGAATTACATTAGGAAAGAAACAATTGAACAAAGGAAGAGTTTCGCTTTATTTAAATTACAGTTATAACGGAAAACGCCGCAAAGAGTATTTGGGCATCATCCTGGATGCTCCTACCAGTGCAGAGCGAAGAGCGGAGAACAAAAACAAGATACTAATTGCCAAGCAGATAAGAGCAAAAAAGGAACTAGAATTCTTATCCGTCGAATATCATCTGAACGATATAGAAAACACATTCGATGATATACTTCCAACAGCTAAAAACAATGTTCCCGATTTCTATATTCTGATAGGACAATTCCTGGATACCTATCACAAAAAGGACAAGAAAATGGTCAAGGCATGCATCACCCATCTGCGACTGTTCACAAGGAAGAAAAGCTTACCTGTAACCCTTCTCACAAAAGATTTTTGTATAAACTTTCTTGAGTATCTCAGGGATCATCTCCGAGGTAACACTCCCATCGGATATTTCAAGAAGTTCAGAATGTGCATCAATAAATGTATAGAAAAAAAGTTAATGACCTCTAATCCTACAGATGGTATCCGCCTGATGCAGTTTGATGAAGTAACCAAAGCAATCCTCAGTTTAAAAGAGATTCAGAAACTTGCTATCACTCCATGCCCCAACAACGAAGTAAAAAGGGCATTCTTGTTTTCTTGCTATTGCGGGCTGCGCTGGTGTGATGTACATCAACTGCAATATAAAGACATAGATTTCTCATCAAACCGCCTTACTATTCTGCAACAGAAAGTACAGTCACACTCCAAAAACGCAATCTTGCATCTAAACTTAAACCACACTGCCATCAAACTCCTACAAAGGCATAAAGGCATTAATGAGGACTTGGTATTCGGGCTCCCCTCCTATTCTTACACACTAAGGATTTTAAACAAATGGGTAAAAAGGGCTAATATACACAAACACATTACCTTCCACTGTGCCCGACACTCATTTATCACCAACATTATGGCAAATGGAGCTAATATCAAGACAGCCGCCAGCCTTGCAGGACATTCTACTACCCGACACACTGAAAAATATGTTCATATCATAGATGAACTCAAACAAAAAGCGGTAGATAGTTTACCGGATATTATTGTCAATTATAAATAAAAAAGGACCTGAAATGGCCCTTACATCATTAAAACTGTCACACATACAACTGGTGTTCAAATAGTTACTATTACTGTATAGTATCCGGCACGAATACGACCTACCTGAGTAATGCGGTGAACAACTACTTCGGATGCAACTTCAA
>ENA-OWOU01000883-OWOU01000883.1-gut-metagenome-genome-assembly--contig:-NODE-883-length-15120-cov-16.618361_pt1 | contig 15120 bp, 20 predicted proteins | sample MGYA00248248_ERZ651801 | MGnify/ENA primary metagenome ERZ651801 (study PRJEB26908, sample SAMEA4031710) | gut metagenome | biome: gut; feature: normal infant; material: stool | place: China | collected... | reverse complement strand
CACGGGAATATCTGCGGCAGCGGGCTTGTAATGGGTTAAGTGATAACAGATGTCTGGAAATATAGGGGCAAATCCATGAATGCACTGCTGTTTCTGAAATCATAATACGCATTCAGCATCAGCGTGTTTACACTGAGCTTGTTCTGTGCATCATCAAACTCGGCACCACCGACACTTTCCCAATAACTCAGACGATATTTTGATTCAGCGTTACCGCGGCCATAAAACTCCACTTCAGTACGCACCGGCACATTGTAGTGCTGATAAAAATCGTATCCCACCGCAAGGCCTGCGCCAAAAACCGTATCACTTTTGTCACCGCCTTTATATTTATCCGCCCATGCCCCTTCACCATCAACGAAACGTTGCTCTGAAAGTGACATAACAGAAGCACCTGCTTTACCGGTCACATAAAAGCCTGTTTTGCTCTCATCAGCCAGAGTCTGGGCCGAAAACATGCCTGCCATTGCAAGCGCTGAAACCGCAATAACCTTTTTCATTTCAATCATCTCCGTTGGTTCGTGCCCTACCCGACAAAGAGGGTTACCTATTTTAAAACCATGCAAAAGACAGGGTAAAATAGTTACAACCGATCGATGTGATCATATCGATCTGTAAAATCGATCGATATTGGTGAGGGTTTTCGTTTCGAATCAACAAAATGGTAATGATGGGGCCCGGACTGAAATGCTGTGTCCCAGAAGCCTGGGAGGTTTGCATTACAACTGCACTACAGTACAAAATGTCAGACACAGTAAAAAAGACTGGGTAATCAACCCACCAGAGAAAACACGTTTATTGCAAAAGGCGACAACTACCTTGAAAAACGCCGCCAAATCATGATCGATTCGAATGCCAAACTGCGATCGATTCAGATGCCATTTTGCAGTTACCGGTACTGGCGAAAACGACGCGATACGGTTAATTCGGCTCGCGTCAGGTTGTGCAGCGAAATACGCCGGGCATGGAACCAGAGCCGGGGCTCTGCAGGCGCGCGCACGCTGGCTGAAATGCTGACCCAAAACGGCGTCCCGATGAGCCGTTATCGTGCCGGACGGCTGATGAAATACCTGAACCTGAGCAGTTGTCAGCCCGGAAAACATCAATACAAAAATGCCTGTCAGGAGCATACGTGTTTGCCGAATCTGCTCGAGCGTCAGTTCGCTGTACCGGAGCCAGACAGGGTATGGTGCGGAGATATTACGTATATCTGGGCAGGAAATCGCTGGTGCTATCTGGCGGTCGTCATGGATCTTTTTGCCCGCAGGGTTATCGGCTGGAGCCTGTCAGCGAATGCCGATACTGCACTGATAAGCAGTGCCTTGCGGATGGCGTATGAGGTGTGTGGTCAGCCGCGGGACGTCATGTTCCATAGCGACCAGGGAAGTCAGTATACAGGACTGAAATATCAACAGCTTCTCTGGCGTTACAGGATAAAGCAAAGTGTCAGCAGACGGGGAAACTGCTGGGATAACAGTCCTATGGAACGCTTCTTCCGCAGTCTGAAAACAGAATGGGTGCCGACGGATGGTTACGTAGGCAAGGACGAGGCCCGGCAACAAATTAGCGGTTATATCCTGAATTATTACAATAGCGTCAGGCCTCACCATTACAACGGTGGGTTGACGCCGGAAGAGTCAGAGAACAGATACCGTTTTTACTGTAAAACCGTGGCCAATATTACTTGACCACTACACCTTTCTCTGCCAGCCACTCATTCAGTTCATGTTCCAGAGACAGATTGATAATATCGTAATCGGACCTTGCCATTCCCGTTTCCTTAGCACATGTTTTCAGGCATGGGGATAAAGTATAAAGAATGTCGTACTGCCGCTGCCAGAGCAATATTCCCCCCTGCTGGTTGTATCAGAGATGGTATGCCGGTATTTTGTGGGTTGTTCCCGTCAGGTTATCGTGCACCTCCACGGTCGTGGTCACCACCGGCATTCCGGCCTTTCTCAGCCTCAGGACATCAGCCGCAATACGCTGACTGCCAAACCAGAACAGGCCGTCCAGTGCAGTCACCAGTAAACCTGCCTCCAGCGCATACTTCAGCCGTTCACGGGGCGCTTTCACTTCCCTGGCAACCTGCTGATATGGCGATGATGTGCTTTCATTCCCAACCACGCGACGAATACGGTGAGACAGATGATACCGGTATATATCCGGCACACCAGAAAGACTGGCCTTCAGGCTGTACACGCAGCCAAACCGTTTATCGTTGAACACCACATTTTTCTGGCTGATGCCCCATTCTTCACGCAGCGCGGCAATCAGTTGTGGTGTCCGGGTAAGCAGCAAGCGAAAAGGCAGCTCAAAACTGGTGACGTAATCCACATTCAACAATGCAATACGCAGTCGTTCTTCTGGCCCGGCCTCTGTCTGCCGACACTCCTCCAGAACATCCTGCCACTGCCGGCGAAGACGGGGCGATTCGTTCCGTTCTGTAAAACAGTATTTATCTGCCAGATAATCAATTCGTGTACGCATACTGAAAAGAATTCCGTATAAAGATTCAGCAGACAAAACTTTATCAGTCTGTAAAAATTAACGGAAGAGTCGATATTTCTCCCGGTCATCACCGGATGATTGTTGCAATAACCAGTGGCCTCAGAGACTGAACAGCCGTTTTTAACGCAACGTATTGCTCTGATGTATCAGGCCGGGTAACCCGAAAACACCTTTCCACCCGACATTGTCCGCCCGTATCCATCCCCCGCCAGGTCTGCTGCAGTAAATCCACCACTTGCGAACATTGTTCATCAACTGTGACACTGGCTCGCGGGTGACAAATACTCGTCTGGCTGAGCAGCAACAGGCATCGCATTGTTGCTCCTCCATGTTGTTCCCGCAACCAGCGTAATACCACCGGCGATGATGGACTGGTCGTGTGATTACGCTCAGTAATACGTTCATAAAAGGAAGTACAGAATGCATGAATATGTTGCCCGTTGATGTTTCCTTCTGCCGAATGGAGCGTGAAGTGAAATGCCAACAGATGTGGCCAGTGGTCCACCCCCTGCTGAACAAAACGCCGGATTTCCCCCGGCGCTGAAAGTAAGGCTTCGGTTATTTGCACTATTTTACCCCTGTGAATTTTGTTAAGCCGGTGCAGACACACGGAAAGCGCACATCAACACCAGCACAGTACGATACAAACACCAGTGACTGACGGGACGAAGGAAATGACGAATCAGTCAGGAAATGATGACAAACAGTTGGCTGACCAGAGGGTGTCAGCAGAAAGATGAGCGGGAGTGTCGCCAGCACCAGGGACAGGGCTGATTTCCGCAATACCAGCGCCGGCATTTTGCACATTGACAGCGTACTGGCATTACAACACGTTTCATGCTGCTCCTCGTGATTCCTCAATTCGCTGCTGCATCCACTGCTCCACTTCACTTTTGTACCAGCGGCTGCTGCGCCCCAGTTTGATGGGTTTAGGGAAATGACCTTCACTGATCAGCCTGTAAAACCATTTATCGGTCATGCCGGTGAAACTGGTGATGTAGTTCATGTCGATCAGGGGATCATCGGCACGCAGCAATACGCTGTCGTGGCTTGTTGTGGTCAACATGGTCAGAATGTCCTCAGTGAGATTTATGAAGAATGGGGTAATACGGGAAATGGGATTGCGTGCTGCTTTCAGCACTGCCAACCGGGATTGCCGGCAAGGCAACGGGCTTCCAGATCGCACACTCCACGGCGATCGCGGGCGAAATCACTGAACGCCCAGATAAGGTCCTTAAACAGGGCTTCGCAGTCCGGTGACCGGCGATCCAGTACCACATCCCGGGTGATCTGCTTCTGGTACAGCTTTGCTTCACCTGGTGACGCGAAACCCAGCACATTACTCCAGGCATCCAGTATCAACCGATCCAGTTCGGGGCCGTCGAAATACTCCTGTCTGACGCACAGCACCACGTGGTATTCCGGCTTTTCCGGATGACGGGTCAGGAGCCAGCAGAGGTCACGCCCGGGCGTTGCATTCATCAGCGCACTGACAGTTTCGATAAAGGCCATACCAAACCAGGTCTTTCTGCTGCTGAAGGTAGTGTCATATTCACATGGCAGACGAAGCAGGATCCGCCGTACCCGGGAGCCGGACTGCTCACGCAGCGCACGCTCAAGAACGCCGATGACTTTGCTCTGATAAGATGGCCAGAAGGGGGCAAGGCTATAGTCGAAATAAGGAATAGCATTCATAAGATATGCTCCGTTATGCGCAGCCCACAACGCGTCCTGCCCGAGAATGAGCTGACGTGTTATGGTTTGCGGATGGGGTTGATGGAATACGTGAAGAACCGAAACAGAACGGGAAGATCAGGTCACCGACAAGGGGCGAACACCGGATACAGGTTCAGGATGAATGATCTCCGTTGACTTCGGTTCACATCATTAATCAAGGCGGTAAGTTTTTACCGACGGAGTGTTTCCAGGAGCGGAAGCAGATAAAAATACCGTTGCATGACTTCAGAATGAGTGATCAGAATACGAGGTAAGGGCGTTGGCTGACGCCCTTACCGTGGCATAAGCTCAGGCACCGGATGCCGTTTTACAGGGCTCACCTGCCATCCAGTAAACGCCCCGGCCCACGACTGCAACCATAATTACGTTGACCAGAACCGTCATGCTGCTTCGTCTCATACTTCACGAGATAACAGACTCTCTCCATGGCTTTCTGCATCGCTTCCACATCACCACGCTTGACCCAGAGCACAGCGGATCCACCAGATTTTTTGTCAGAAGCTTTCCGGGTATCAGAACATCCACCCGACAAAGGCGTATCATCGGAAGAAGGGCGAGCATCAGATGATGTCGGTTTACGGAAAGGCGTCCGCCTGGAAAAATGAACCAGTCCATTACCCTGCCAGGGCTCAAGATGCAGAGCACTACACCATGCCAGCTTGATCAGTGTCGCCAGCGAAGAAGGAACGGTGAAATCCCCTGGCGAGCACCAGGTATCTTTGTTGAGCAGTAATATCACGTGATAATGTTTCCTGCCTTTTTCCTTGCCAAACTCCCGACACCAGAAATAACGCAGAGTGGTTGCACGCACACGCTTGTTGGCACGTCGTTTATGTCGCTGGTAAGCCTGAATTTTTGCTTTCAGGGATGCAAAAAAACGAGAAATCACCGCTGAATCTAAATCGGTATCCATGATGGTGGCAGGCATATACTCAGGGAAACGTAAATCCACCCGGATTAACGAGACGGCACGGTGTTGCGCCAGGGCACTGTTGAGAATACTTTCAAAACGGGATAACCAGTAAGCATTGTGTATTGGTTGATTCATGATGAGAGATCTCCGTTGATTTGGATTGACTTCACATCATTAATCACCGCGGTAAAACTTTACGGCATCCGGCATTGAGCAATGCTACAACTCTCTGATTAAGAGTGATTGAAACGGAACAAACCATCCCGGAACGAAAAGATAATTCTACACGCAGGGTAAAAACACTCAAGAACAGCGAATGGATTTAAAAACGACATGGACAACGAGAAAAGTCAGAAGGGAAAAGGATCCACAGAACATTCGAACAAAACACCAGAAACGCAACCAGAACGCTTCCTGGTAATGCAAATCAACAACAACCCCAAAACCTACAGCTTAATCACACAACTCAATCACGGATGCGAATGACACGTTTAAAACCTGTTTACAGATAAACCCCGCCACAAGAACAAAAATCACCAACATCAGAATCGATTTTCTCATCCTGAAAAAGTTACGTTTCACTACGCACCATAAAAACGATTAACCATCGATAACGTAAACCTTATCTGAATCAAAAACACCAAAACCGTTCATCACACTTTCGCAATGCAAGAAGAAACCTCATGACAAAAAGAATGACCTTACACGGAAAAGAAAACGTCAGGAATCGTTAATGCCTCAATCTGATTGTTATCAAAACATCCAGAAAGTCGTTTAACAGAATCGTCGTAAGCACATCGAAAAAAACGTCAGATTACTTCAGGAAAGTTCGGGTTGATTTAGCGTAAAGATACTTTTCTCATGCTAACGTCGAAACTCGAAATCTCAGAAAAGGTTAAACGCAACATCAGTAAAATCGAATAGCAGATTGATTGCTTAAACAGAAAGGTTTTACAGCAGCTTTAAACTGATTTTAGCTAACGTAAAGATTTACTAAACTGGATGTGTTTCAGACAAAGCAATGTGTACAGCAATGCTTAATGAAAACACTTATAGGGCTGTTTATGAAAACACGTGTATGTCTGGTAAAACACTTAGTAGAAAATACGTGTATAACACTTACTGAAATGCTTAGTAAAAATACTTAGTAAAATATGTGTATATAGTATCATACCGACATTAGCAACATTCTCAGACACTCATGCAGACTGAATGTTGATTACCCGTTTTCACATCAGGCATGGTTCTTTACTGACCAAAAAACAAACTGGTTTACTCTTGAATTATTTTCTCTACCTCAGAAAACATGGTCTCAGGAATCTGTTATGGCTTCGTAGTTTCTGTTGTTCTTTTCATAAAAGTTATAAGTTATTGTCATAATCATACGATAATCACTTTATGTTAGTTTTTACTGTCACACGCTACTGACTTTTTCAGTCATTGCCAGAAAGGGGCTCTTTTTACTTCCATTTCACCACTCAACAAATGCAAAACTTGTCCAGTAAAGCGGACCACCACTTGCTCACAAGCAACGAATCGTCTCCAGGAACAGCCCTCAAACATTGCAGAAACAAAAACAACAAAACCCTCATTATCACTGATGTTCGGAAAATTTCCATGACCCAAAAAACGAAATTTAAATGAGACGCATTATCATGCGTGTGATCAAAAAGACGTTATGGTAGCTTTCAGTTAAATGGTGCTATTTCTCATAAATCCACTTAACTTTTTTTACTGATTCATCCCAGAGAACCACTTTATCAGTAAAAAATGAATTATATAGATTGACGAGTTTTTCTGTTTCAGTTATTCCCAATGCATTATGTATCAGTTGTAGATATGCTTTTATCCAGATTTCTTTACCCTCCCTCCACTTATCTATAAAGCTTTCCAACTTACTTAATCGTTGATTTATAAAAAATGAATCAATATCATGAAAAAACTCAACAAGAAAACAGCACGAGACAATCTCAACAAAAAACAAATTCTCCTTAAAAGCATTATAAAACTTTATCAACACATAACGAAAAACACCTCCTGTTAACCTTTCCTGTTCATAAAACAACAAGCCAAAAATAGGCGGAAATCTTTTAACCACACCACTTTTAATCCAGTAAGGATGATGATTAGTCTTTACTGGCAGTGAATAAAAGAACAATTCGGTTTCTCTTTTCCCACCACAAACAGACAAAACAGTCTTATAAAGACTTTTTGAATCACTATATCCTGACACTCCAGACGAATTAGCAGGGTATTTTCTTTTTACTTTTTGCCTTAATGGAGCTGGAAGGATAATAAAACGGGATGGTAGATAACAATCGCTTTCAGAAGACCTGCATTCGCACACATGAAGATTTATATTTACATCCGGACAATTCAAAAACCACACAGAATAATTATCGCTCCGTTTGCAATATGAAACCCATGAATAAATTGCATAAAGTTCAGAAAGTACATCTAACTCTGCTTTTGATTTAAATGTGATACCGTTTCTTCGAATTCTCGTTTCCAGCGTTCTCCATGCCGGAGTTTTCAGTATCTCACAAACTTTTTTATTAAGTTCAGCCAGCGATGGTCCCTGCTCCTGTTTATGTTTCTTCCTGCTGTTAATGATTTCTCTTTCTTTTACTAATTTTTTCTTACTTTTGGGTCCTTTTATCTTTCTTGGCAATGCTTCATTTAATCTGTGAACAGGATTTTGCTCTCTTCTTTTTTTGAGCTCACAAAACCTCTCATAATGTTTTCTGCACAGTCTTTTCTCCACTGCCATTTTTACTGAGAAAACCTGATTGTTACAATTTTTTCTGACGCATTTGTTTTTACGTCCGGTCATCCTCTCATCTCCTGAAACCGCAGTATGTCATTAGTTCCCGTTCGGAAAAACTCACTTCATACTCCATTACACTTTAACGATCATGTCTGTAATTCAGACATTCCATCATTTTTCACGTCCATATTACATGAATGATAAACCGGATTAGTGTGATCCGGTTCAGCGAAATCAACAGGATAACGGTATGTCATTCAGCCATTCTTCCCTCTCCGCACAAGTGAAATCATATCTGACGTTTCTTCCTGAAGAAATTCGCCAGAAAATCCTTGAACATCTCCACTGTGTTATTCATTACGAGCCCGTGATTGGCATTATGGGTAAATCCGGTACAGGCAAAAGCAGTCTGTGTAATGCCATTTTTCAGTCCCGTATCTGCGCCACACATCCTCTGAACGGCTGCACCCGCCAGGCTCATCGTCTTACCCTGCAGCTCGGTGAACGCAGAATGACGCTGGTCGATCTGCCCGGCATTGGTGAAACACCGCAGCATGATCAGGAATACCGGGCACTTTATCGTCAGCTGCTACCGGAACTGGATCTGATTATCTGGATCCTGCGGGCTGATGAACGTGCGTATGCTGCCGATATTGCCATGCATCAGTTTTTACTGAATGAAGGTGCAGATCCCTCGCGTTTTCTGTTTGTTCTCAGCCATGCCGATCGCGTGTTTCCTGCTGAAGAATGGAATGCCACAGAAAAATGCCCGTCCCGTCAGCAGGCGCTCTCACTGGCGACGGTGACAGCCCGGGTGGCAACCCTGTTCCCTTCATCATTTCCGGTACTCTCCGTTGCTGCACCTGTCGGCTGGAACCTTCCGGCGTTTGTGTCGCTGATGATCCACGCACTGCCACCACAGGCAACCAGCGCGGTGTATTCACATATCCGGGGAGAAAACCGCTCTGAACAGGCCCAGAAACACGCACAACAGACTTTTGGTGAAACCATCGGGAAAAGTTTTGACGTCGCCGTTGCCCGTTTCAGTTTTCCGGCCTGGATGTTACAGCTTCTGCGTAAAGCCCGGGACCGCATTATCCACCTGCTGATCACACTGTGGGAGCGTCTGTTCTGACACACTCACGCCGACAGGATGTGTCGCTGGATTAACGAGCATTCTTCTTTTTATGAAATCATGCTTAAAAATCAGATAATTAAAAGAATATTTTTTCTGCTGCATTTTATTCCTGATTATCCGGATGCGACACATCCTTTCAACATCATGATGCATAATAACATCATGAAATAAAAGATGTTTTCTTACGGAGTGCACATCTATGTCTGATAATCGTTCCCGGCATGATCGCCTGGCGGTTCGCTTATCACTCATTATCAGCCGACTGATGGCCGGAGAATCTCTGTCACTAAAAACACTGTCAGATGAATTTGGCGTTACAGAACGTACTTTACAGCGCGATTTTCATCAGCGTCTGGTTCACCTGGATTTAGAGTACAGAAATGGCAGGTACAGCCTCAGACGACAGAGCAGCCCAGGTGCGATCCCTGAAATGCTTTCTTTTATACAGAATACCGGGATCGCACGGATACTTCCGCTCCGGAACGGACGACTGATAACCTGTCTTACCGACAACCAGGAGCCCTCTCCCTGCCTTATCTGGCTACCGGCGCCGGATATCACTGCAACGTTCCCCGAGTGTTTCTCGCAACTCATCCTGGCAATAAGACAGTGTATCCACATCTCTCTGATGACTGAGCGATGGTATCCGTCACTGGAGCCCTGCCGGCTCATTTATTACAGCGGTAGCTGGTATCTGATCGCGTTACAGAAGGGAAAACTGCAGGTCTTTCCTCTGGCAGATATCAAATCAGTCAGCCTGACATCAGAACGGTTTGAACGGAGAGGCCACATCCACAGTCTGGTCGCTGAAGAGCGTTTTATCTCCGCCCTGCCACATTTCTCTTTCATCCATAAACTTATCAACACCTTTAACCTGTGATCGCCGGCCTGCCAAAGCCGTCCCGACAGGTATGGAGACAATATGTTGAACAGAAAACTAAATATACGGCTACGTCATTCCCTGAACAGTCACTGCATACCTTCCATCATTATCAATAACACCGTACGTTCATTTCAGAGGTCAGTCATGAATACCAGAGCTCTTTTTCCCCTGCTGTTCACTGTGGCATCATTCTCCGCCTCCGCCGGCAACTGGGCTGTCAAAAACGGCTGGTGTCAGACCATGACGGAAGATGGTCAGGCGCTGGTAATGCTGAAAAATGGCACGATTGGTATTACCGGCCTGATGCAGGGATGCCCGAATGGTGTACAGACGCTCCTGGGCAGCCGTATCAGTATTAACGGTAACCTGATCCCCACATCACAAATGTGTAATCAGCAGACGGGATTCAGGGCTGTTGAGGTGGAAATCGGACAGGCGCCGGAAATGGTCAAAAAAGCCGTTCACTCCATAGCAGAGCGTGATGTGTCCGTTTTACAGGCATTTGGTGTACGAATGGAATTCACCCGCGGTGATATGCTGAAGGTCTGTCCGAAATTTGTCACATCACTTGCCGGTTTTTCCCCGAAACAGACGACCACTATTAATAAAGATTCCGTCCTGCAGGCTGCCCGGCAGGCATACGCCCGGGAATATGACGAGGAAACAACAGAAACCGCTGATTTTGGCTCTTACGAAGTAAAAGGCAATAAGGTTGAGTTTGAAGTATTCAATCCTGAAGACCGTGCGTACGACAAAGTGACCGTCACGGTTGGTGCTGACGGTAATGCCACCGGCGCCAGCGTTGAATTTATCGGAAAATAGCCGGTATGTCGGACTGCCACCCTGTTTTATTGCCCGAAGGCCCTTTCTCACGCGAACAGGCGGTTGCCGTCACAACAGCTTACCGCAATGTGCTTATTGAGGATGACCAGGGAACGCATTTCCGGCTGGTTATCCGCAATGCCGAAGGGCAGCTACGCTGGCGGTGCTGGAATTTTGAACCTGATGCCGGAAAACAGCTAAATTCGTATCTCGCCAGTGAGGGAATTCTCAGGCAATAAACGTCTTCATTTCATCCATCAGGCCGCGTCTTCTCCGGGAGACGCGGCCTTTTCGTTTATACCGCTAATTCATTCATAAGGAGCAAAGTATGCAATTAGCCAGTCGTTTTGGTCATGTAAATCAGATCCGTCGGGAGCGCCCACTGACACGCGAAGAACTGATGTACCACGTCCCGAGTATTTTTGGAGAAGACCGGCACACCTCCCGCAGTGAACGGTATGCGTACATTCCCACCATCACCGTCCTGGAAAATCTGCAGCGGGAAGGCTTTCAGCCGTTCTTCGCCTGCCAGACCCGTGTGCGCGACCAGAGCCGCCGGGAATATACCAAACATATGCTGCGTCTGCGGCGGGCCGGACAGATAACCGGTCAGCATGTGCCTGAAATTATTCTGCTCAACTCCCATGACGGTTCATCCAGCTACCAGATGTTACCCGGATATTTTCGTGCCATTTGTACCAATGGACTGGTCTGCGGTCAGTCTCTGGGAGAATTGCGTGTTCCACACCGGGGAAATGTGGTGGAGAAAGTTATCGAAGGGGCTTACGAAGTGGTGGGGGTTTTTGACCGGATTGAGGAAAAGCGTGATGCCATGCAGTCGCTGATTCTGCCGCCACCGGCACGCCAGTCGCTGGCACAGGCGGCACTGATTTACCGTTATGGTGACGAACATCAGCCCGTCACCACCGCCGACATTCTGACACCACGACGCCGGGAGGATTACGGTAAGGATCTGTGGAGTACTTATCAGACCATCCAGGAGAATATGCTGAAAGGCGGGATTTCCGGTCGCAGTGCAAAAGGAAAACGTATCCACACCCGTGCCATTCACAGCATAGACACCGACATTAAGCTCAACCGGGCGTTGTGGGTGATGGCAGAAACACTACTGGAGAGTATGCGCTGATGCCGTTTCCCTGAAAGCGCAGTTCTGACTCACGGCTGTCCCTTCCCCCGGGCATTCTTCCATTCATTTGCTTTTTATAAGGAATAATCTCATGACAACCTCTTCGCATAATTCCACCACACCTTCTGTTTCCGTAACCACTGCATCAGTGAATAACCCGCCTCAGCTGGTTGCCACTTCCGTCCCTGATGAACAACGTATCAGCTTCTGGCCGCAGCATTTTGGCCTCATTCCACAGTGGGTGACCCTGGAGCCCCGTATCTTCGGCTGGATGGACCGTCTTTGCGAAGACTACTGCGGTGGTATCTGGAATCTGTACACCCTGAACAACGGTGGCGCATTTATGGCACCCGAACCGGATGACGATGATGACGAAACATGGGTGCTGTTTAACGTCATGAACGGTAACCGCGCTGAAATGAGCCCGGAAGCCGCCGGTATTACCGCCTGTCTGATGACGTACAGTCATCATGCCTGTCGTACGGAGTGTTATGCCATGACGGTCCATTATTACCGGCTGCGGGATTACGCCCTGCAGCATCCGGAATGCAGCGCCATTATGCGCATCATCGACTGAATGGAGAGAAGCACAATGCAACAACTTTCCTTTCTGCCAGGAGAGATGACGCCCGGCGAGCGCAGTCTCATTCTGCGGGCCCTGAAAACCCTGGACCGCCATCTTCATGAACCCGGCGTGGCCTTCACCTCCACCCGTGCGGCACGGGAATGGCTGATTCTGAACATGGCGGGACTGGAGCGTGAAGAATTCCGGGTGCTGTATCTGAATAACCAGAATCAGCTGATTGCCGGTGAAACTCTCTTCACCGGCACCATCAACCGCACGGAAGTCCATCCCCGGGAGGTGATTAAACGCGCCCTGTACCACAATGCCGCCGCCGTGGTGCTGGCACACAATCACCCGTCCGGTGAAGTCACACCCAGTAAGGCAGACCGGCTTATCACGGAACGTCTGGTACAGGCACTGGGCCTGGTGGATATCCGGGTGCCGGACCATCTGATAGTGGGTGGCAACCAGGTTTTCTCCTTTGCGGAACATGGTCTGCTTTAACCCGTCACCGCCACCACCACATCACACCTGTTTTCACTTTTATCTTCTGTCTTCAGAGGTATCACATCATGAAAATTATCACCCGTGGTGAAGCCATGCGCATTCACCGTCAGCATCCTGCATCCCGTCTTTTTCCGTTCTGTACCGGAAAATACCGCTGGCACGGCAGTGCTGAAGCGTATACCGGTCGTGAAGTGCAGGATATTCCCGGTGTGCTGGCCGTGTTTGCCGAACGCCGTAAGGACAGTTTTGGCCCGTATGTCCGGCTGATGAGCGTCACCCTGAACTGAGTCAGGGCATTCTGATGAGCAGAATTATTGCCACCACCGGACCATTCTTAACCGATTTTCTGTGAGGATTTTATCGTGTCAGACACACTCCCCGACGACAACAACGACCGCCCCTGGTGGGGGCTGCCCTGCACAGTGACGCCCTGTTTCGGGGCACGTCTGGTGCAGGAGGGTAACCGGTTGCATTACCTTGCCGACCGCGCCGGTATCAGAGGCCGGTTCAGCGATGCGGATGCATACCATCTGGACCAGGCCTTTCCACTGCTGATGAAACAACTGGAACTCATGCTCACCAGCGGTGAACTGAATCCCCGCCATCAGCATACCATCACGCTGTATGCAAAAGGGCTGACCTGTGAAGCTGATACTCTCGGCAGTTGTAGTTTCGTTTATATGGCTGTTTATGCTACCCGATTCTCAAATCAATTACCGAAAGCTTCTGTTCATCAACTAACTCATTACTTTTAATGATGGGGCCCTTTCTGGGGCCCAAGAAATTAACAACGCTAACAAACAACATAAATAACAATAAATTAAATAAAAAATTTCATTCCTGCAGGGGACACCATCCTTGTGTTTATCCCTAAAACCACATAAAAACCGTAAATTAAATTCGAACTAGCAGGCCGAATAAGGCACACCAGGAACTCGTGGTTTTATTCATTATGAAGTGGTTTTTACCTGTTCTCTTAGCCAGGTAATAAACGCTTCAATTTTTGGCCACTGCCTGCCCGGTAATGTGGTGATGTAATAATGCTGATGGCATTTCACCGTCATATCGCCAAACGGCGCGACGAGCTCACCACTGGCAAGCCTTTTTTGTACCAGGCGTTTTCTTCCCATCGCCACCCCAACATGATTCATTGCGGCGATAACGGCTAAATCAGAGCGATCAAAGCCAATTCCAGAAGATGTCGGCAAATTAACCGCATAATGTTGCGCCCAACTATGCCATTCATCCGTTCCGGAGTCGTTGCTCCATGCCTGTCTGTCATGGAGCAACGTACAGTGGCGCAGGTTAATTACCGTGTTGCTTAAAGCATGTCTTTGAGCGTATTCCGGGCTACATACAGGCAGGATTTCTTCATCCATCAGAAAGTGATGAGTCAGTTGCGCTGACGGCGCGTCATCAAAGTAGATTGCCAAATCGATTCCGGCACGTTGCAGATTGACATTGTCATTACCAGTGAGCACGGTGAGCGAAATAGACGGATAGCGGCGTGTAAAGTCACCTAATGCGGGCACCAACCAGCATTGAGCGATAGAGGGCCGGGAATACAGAGTTAACGTTCCCGATAACTCCTGATTTTTGATATCAAGAATTTCCTGGTTCAGGGTATCCAGCGACGATTTTAGCGCCCAATAAACACGTTTCCCCTCGTGCGTTAATTCCACTTTGCGATGGGAACGAACAAACAACTGAATGCCCAATTCTTCTTCCAGCTGATTGATACGGTGACTTACCGCACTGGGGCTCAGCGACAATTCCTCTGCCGCCAGGGCGAAGGACTGATGCCTGGCAGCCACTTCAAAAGTATGCAGTTTTGATAGTTGCCAGCCGTTAAGCAGTCGATTTCTTATTTCACGAAGGGGTTCCATAATCACCTCATTTTTCTCTTAAGTGTAAAAAAATAGCGGCAAAATTTCAGCTGTAAGGTGAGCTAAAGTGAACCATATCTCAATTTACCTTCATTTTTAGATGTAAATCACTCACTTGATGCAATTTGTCTCATGTGAAAGGCAAATTTTATCGTTTGTCAGCCTGTGTTGTTTTTTTGTCCAATATCATCAGGTTAATCACAGGGGAAGGTGAGATATGCACTCTCAAATCTGGGTTGTGAGC
>ENA-OWOU01000877-OWOU01000877.1-gut-metagenome-genome-assembly--contig:-NODE-877-length-15254-cov-7.340318_pt1 | contig 15254 bp, 15 predicted proteins | sample MGYA00248248_ERZ651801 | MGnify/ENA primary metagenome ERZ651801 (study PRJEB26908, sample SAMEA4031710) | gut metagenome | biome: gut; feature: normal infant; material: stool | place: China | collected 2015... | reverse complement strand
AAAACAGAGACTAGAATCCCAATAGATATCTGTCCCCATAGATTATTATAGCCTATGACAACAATTACCGTAATGGCTACGATAGCGACTATAAAATAAATAAACAGTTTACGCATATAAATTCAATAAAACCTCCTGCCTTTTCTATCAGAAAGGAAAGAGAAGTTATATTACCATCTACAAAAGTAGTGTTTTTCAGTTAAATAAATACGAAATGAATCTAAAATATTTAGATATTCACACGGCTTTTTCATTTAAGAAATATTGTTCATCGCTTGTAGTTGTAGTAAAAATCGTTATATTCGTTCGCAACGATGCGGAAGCACCGCCTTAGGTGTTTCTTCTTATCTATTTTTTTTATAGGCGGAATTCAATAGGATATAATGTTGATATTGTCTTCCGCCTTTGTTTTTACTATCGCAAAGATACGATTTATTTCGTTGATATACAACTTTTTACGCATAATACTACTAAAGAAGAAACACCCTGACTTGTCTTCGTGGCAGCATCATGACTCATTTGAGAAAATTTGTATCCTCAGTCCCTGAATACCGCAGAACAAGCAGGGGAAACTTCAAACACAAACTTGAAGATATACTCATGCTTGTAATATTGGGGAGGCTCAGCAAGTGTATTACCAGAGTTGAAATACTTCAATTTGGCAAACGTCACTTGAAACGCCTGTAGGCAAAAGGACTATTTCTGTATGGGCTACCCTCAGAAGCTACGCTTTGCCGTGTGTTTCAAAGCATAGACGATGAAAAGATGGCTGATCGCATGTCTGCTTTTGCCAGCGTTTTCCGCAAAGAAATATCCGCTTCGGCAACTGACATCATTTGTATTGATGGCAAGGCCATGCGAGGTACCTTGTACGACAACGGACGTAACCCTGATATCGTATCTGCATATTCACTCTGTTCGGGCTTTACTTTGGCTACTGATATTTGCAAGGAGAAAAGTAATGAAATCAAATCCGTACCTCGGCTATTGGACAAATTAGACGTGTCAGGATGTGTAGTCACCGCAGATGCCATGTCATTCCAAAAGGTAATAATAGACAAGATTAGAGATAAAGGAGCAGACTTCGTGATCGAACTCAAGGCGAATCAAAGATCTTTGCGCTATGGGCTTGAAGACACCATCAAGACCGCCACCCCAAATGATGTCTACAGGGAAGGTCCATATTTGGAACACGGCAGGATCGAGTCAAGGATATGCCGTATATACCGTGGGGAAGACTTATTGCCGACAGGGAAAAATGGAATGGCAATTTGACAGTTATAGAAATACTCACATCTACGGAGAAAAAGTCTGATGGCAGAAGTACATCTGAACAGCGACTGTACATTTCAAGCCTGGATAGCAGTGCTGAGCGGCTTAGTCAGATAACCAGGACAGCATAAAGCGTAAGGCTGAACGGGTGGCTAGGAACCTGGACACAATTCAAAGGATGGTGTTAGCACTGATTGCCGTTTGGAAGAACAGAAGGAAAAAAATATCAGATAAGCAAAAGGGTACGGCGCAGATAATAAGGGAGCTATCGGTAAGCTTCACTAACGTGTTGCATTTTCTATCTCAAAAATGAGAAAAATCTAGATTTGATATATTGTAAATCGTTGATTATCAGAAATATAATTTCCTTCTATGCCGCACTGGCATGGGTAGGGGAATGGTACGACCAATTCAAAGCTTAAGTGAAAAAGCCGTGAGATATTCATACATTCAGTGCCTATTTCCCAATCAATACGGCTAGCCAATAGTCACCACATGATAATAAACCCCACGTGTTTTCCTGAACGACTTCACGCCTAACTTTTGCAGGATACGCCCGAAATAATTAACCTGCCCGGGAGAGAATTTCATTTTACTCACTTTTTGTATCCGTTGCAATATGTCCGTAGCAAGCATCCATTCTCCCTCTTCTTCCTCTTCCGCCACCCGGAAATATATAAGGAATAACTGTTCAATAGCCGACAACTGTTCAAATTCCTGGTTAGCCTCCGTCATCATGGCCTCCTCCTTTTCATCAAAGCAATATTGCTCATTATGATATAACGTCGCCATCGCTTGTGCGTAAAGCTGCTCATAATCAATGGGACGAACCACATCAATCACTCCCGTAACCTCAACACCAATATAACGACGGCTGTCGGAAGTTATCCGTCAGCAAATTCTTATGATTACTCGTCCCGATGAAAGAAGCATATCGGCGAAGCTTCTCCACTACCGAAGCATTCGGACGTCGTGTGTTAGCGACCGATTTTTGCAGAATATGCTTAAGAAAAGGTTGCTGATTGATACCGATCTGGTTAAACTCGTCCAATACGTATTAGAATCTCTTACTTGCGGAGGGATAACGCACATACTAAATAAATACGTTTCAAGAATTAAAAATATAATAATGCTTGACAAAATTTCTCCGCATATTTTACGGCATAGTAAAGCTATACATTTGTTTCCAGCCGGATACAGTATGATAATAATCCGTGATTGGCTTGGTCATGTATCTGTGACAACAACAGAAATTTATGCGCGCTTAGATATTGATGCAAAACGCAAAATCCTTGAAGAGCCTTTTTCCATGAAAGATAATGAGCAAGAGTATCCAGACTGGACAGAAAACCAAACGCTCATGGATTTTTTGAAAAGTCTCTAATTATTATGCGCAGTGATTTAATAAGAACCAGCTAATTATTTGATTATTGACATTAACGCTGCGCATAAATAAAGGTTTTGCATAATGAAAGCTTTAGTCACGGACCCTACTTCCGTTTGTACATGGGAGTGTAGTGGACATTCGCGATTATATGAAATCCCTTATCCGGATGATGCCTCTTTCATTGAAAATCCCAATTTGTTTAGGGCAATTGATTTCTATGAAAGAGGGTCATATACTATTTCGGTATATGCGGCAAATGCGGTAGGAATAGGAACTTCTTTTAGTAAGACTTTTGATATACAGGATGTCAAATCTTCTTTTTCTTTCTCTGTCTCTCCCAATCCTGTAATAGGAAATGTTATGCAATTAGAAATTGTTAATCGGGTGAGAAGTGCCGAACAATTCACTATTTCGGTTTATACAGCCGACTACAGCCAGGTGGTAAAAGAGTTGGTAACTCCTTTAAGTAGTTTGATTGTAGATATCTCTTCCTTGGAGGATGGTGAGTATTGGGTGGAAGTAAAAGAAGGGGATAGAGTGTGCAAACAAAGGCTGGATATAAAGCGACAGTAGCTATTGCCCTTAACGTAAATAAAGTAAGAAGGGGAGCAAGAAGAGTTAATTCTCTCTTCCTGCCCCCCTCAATCACATTTAGATGTAAATTTGAGCGTGTGCCGAAACTCACCACAGAGGGCACAGAGTAACATAGAGTGATTTTTAAGTTATTGACTATCAATATTCTTATTTTGTGATAATCCGTGTAATCTGTGGTGAAAAGGGTTTTGATACAATCCCTTATTTAATCTTTTCCCGTATCTTCGTCAGGTACTTTTTCATTCCTTCCGCATCTTTGCTCGTGATAATTTCAAGCAACTGTTTCAGCTCTGTGCGGATGTTCTCTACCTGTGACGGCGTGCGCGGATTGAACAGGATTTCCTGCAATAAGTAATCATCTTCGCTCAAAAGCCCTTTTGCAATAGCCATGTGCTTCTTGAATGTGGTTCCCGGTGCCTCTTGGTGTTTCATGACAGCTGCGAAAACAAACGTCGAAACAAACGGGATGGACAAGGAGTAAGCCACTGTTTCATCATGCTCGTCGAAGGTATACTCAAAAATATTCAGGTTCAGGCTATTGTATAAGTCTTTAAAGAATACTTTCCCCAAATGATCGCTCTCACTGATGATGATGGCACTTTCGCTGCTCAGATTGCTCAGACTGGCAAAAGTAGGGCCAAACATCGGGTGAGTGGAGACATAACGGAATCCGCTTTCTTCGTAGAACTTCTTCAGTCCGGTTTTCACCGAAGCGATATCACTCAGGATACAGTCTTTGGGCAAAACAGGCAGAATTTTGCGGAAAGCGTCCAGCGTATACTTCACTGTGGCAGCATTGATCACCAGTTCCGGTTCGAACTCCTTGATCTCCTCCAATGTTGTGAAGCGATACGTGTTGTACACGAACCGAAGCTGATGCGGGTTGACGTCGAACACGGCCGTCTCGTGCTGGAAACTTAGTATGTCAGTAAAGAAGGAGCCCATCTTGCCGGCTCCCAAAATTAGAATTCGCATAATATGAATGATTTGCTATTTATTGATAATCTCCATCTGTTGACGAACCGATTCTTCGTGGATGGCTTCGAAGATCACTTTCACAAACTCTGCACTCATGCCGCACTGTTCGCCCTGGGCACCGCGTTTCTCAAGAATCTCGTTATAACGTCCGGTCTGAAGCACTGTGATGTCGTGTTCTTTCTTATAAGTACCGATCTCACGTGCTACGCGCATGCGTTTTGACAGTTCCTGAATGATGTTATCATCGCATTCGTCAATCTGTTTACGCAGTACGTTCAGGTTCTCCGTTGTCTGTGTCTCTTTACGGATGACGAGCAGGTTGAGGATGTAGTCCAGTACGTCCGGAGTCACCTGCTGTGAAGCGTCGCTCCATGCACAGTCCGGGTTACAGTGACTTTCCACTATCAGTCCGTCGAAGTTCAGGTCCATGGCCTGCTGACAGAGAGGAGCTACCAGTTCGCGCTTTCCGCCGATATGGCTCGGGTCGCAGAAGATAGGCAGTTCGGGGATGCGGCGGCGCAATTCGATAGGAATGTGCCATTGCGGCAGGTTGCGGTACAGCTTCTTGTCGTAGCTGCTGAAGCCGCGATGGATGGCTCCCAGACGTTTCAGTCCGGCGTTGTTGATACGCTCCAGAGCACCGATCCATAATTCCAGATCCGGATTTACCGGGTTCTTCACCAGCACAGGGATGTCTACACCTTTCAGTGCGTCTGCTATTTCCTGTACGGCAAACGGATTGGCGGTGGTACGGGCACCTACCCACAACACGTCGATGCCCGCTTTCAGGCATTCGTATACGTGCTTGGCTGTAGCCACTTCGGTAGATACGTACATGCCGGTCTCTTTCTTCACTTCTTTCAGCCAGGCGAGGCCTTCTACGCCGATACCTTCGAAACCTCCCGGTTTGGTGCGCGGTTTCCAGATTCCCGCACGGAAGATTTTTACTCCTTTGGCTGCCAGTTGTGTGGCGGTTGACATTACTTGCTCTTCTGTTTCGGCACTGCAAGGGCCGGCTATCACCATCGGGCGTTTATCTTCCACGCCCGGCAATAAGATTGATTCGAGTTCCATATCGATCTAATTCGTTTAGTTGTTATTTCATTATTGATTTGATTCTTTCCAGCGCTTCTGCCAGCTTGGCGTCTTTGCAGCAGAGAGAGATGCGGATGTATCTCGCTCCGTTGCTTCCGAAAATAAATCCCGGAGTGATGAAGACGCGTGCTTCCTGCAGCACTTTCTCTGTCAGTTCTTCTACATCGGCGCAACTTGCGGGGATTTTTCCCCAGAGAAACATGCCCACTTGCTTTTCGTCGTACGTGCATCCTAACGTTTTCATAATCTCTCCGGCCAGGTGGCGGCGGTTCCGGTAGTTGACATTGTTGCCTTCGTACCATTCTGCATCTGCTTCGAGTGCTTTGGCAGCTGCCAGTTGCATGGCACGGAACATTCCGCTGTCGATGTTGCTTTTCACCTTCAGAATCCATTGTACGAATTCTGCGTTCGAAGCCAGCATACCGATACGCCATCCCGGCATATTGTGACTTTTACTCATGGAGTTGAATTCGATACAGCATTCTTTGGCGCCCGGCACACTCAGGATACTGATCGGCTTATCATTCAGGATAAAGCTGTACGGATTGTCGTTCACAATCACGATGTTCTTGCGGCGGGCAAACTCCACCAGGCGTTCGTAAAGTTCCGGTGTGGCATTGGCACCGGTCGGCATATTCGGATAGTTGGTCCACATCAGTTTCACGCGGCTTAGGTCCATCTTTTCCAGTTCATCGAAGTCCGGCATCCACCCGTCCTCTTCTTTGAGATTGTAGTTCACCACCTCGGCACCCAGTATTTTGCTTAACGAAGTGTAGGTGGGATATCCCGGATTGGGTACCAGTACCTGTTCGCCCGGATTGACAAAAGCGAGTGTCACGTGCAAGATGCCCTCTTTCGATCCGATCAGCGGCTGAATTTCTGTTGCCGGATTCAGTTCCACTCCATACCAGCGTTTATACCAGTCGGCAAAACCCTTGCGAAGTTCCGGTATGCCCACATACGGTTGATAGCCGTGTCCGTTCGGGTCGTGAGCATTGTTACATAGCGTTTCGATGGTCTGCTCCGAAGGGGGCATGTCCGGGCTTCCGATTCCCAGGCTGATTACGTCTTTACCTTCTGCGTTCATCCGTGCCACTTCTTTCAGTTTCTTCGAAAAGTAGTATTCGCTTACACCGCCCAGTCTGTCGGCCGGCGCTACTTTATACGTTTGATTTTCCTTCTGCATATTCGCCTAATATTTTAAGTTCTTTCGTCAATGGAGTGATTGCTGTAATCGATTGTTTGTATCTCAGATAATCGTTGAAAGCCACATCTACGTAGAACTGGTATTCCCATTCCCGTCCGATGATAGGGAGCGATTGTATTTTTGTTAAATTGATATTGTAAAAAGATAAGATAGACAGAACCTGTGAGAGGCTTCCTTCGGAGTGGGGGAGAGTGAAAACGATGTTTGCTTTGTTGAGAACGGTGTTTTGTTTTCGTATCTCGTCCACCTGCCATGGATCTGCCACTACCAGAAAACGGGTGAAATTATGTTTGTTCGTTTCTATGCCTTCTTGTAGTACTTTCATTCCGTACCGTTCGGCGGCGGCATGTGAGCAGATGGCGGCATGTCCTTTCAGGTTTTCCCGTTTGATGATTTCAGCACTCAAGGCCGTATCTTCAGCTTCTACCACTTTGATACGCGGGTGTTGGTTCAGGAATTCCCGGCATTGCATCAGGGCGATCGGGTGTGAGTTCACTTCGGTGATGTCATTCCAGTCCTCTTCGGGCAGGCAAACGAAGCTGTGCGAAATGCGTAATTTGTATTCGCCGATAATCTGCGTGCCGCTTTGGCGCAACAGTTCGTTGTTGTGCAGCAGGCTTCCTGCAATCGTGTTTTCAATGGCCAGCATCCCGATTGTTTGACTATCTTTCCGGATGGCAGCAAACACATCTTCAAAGTTGGCGCAACAGATTAACTCTATTTCTTCCCCTTCGAAGTACTTGTGTGCGGCTATATCGTGATACGAGCCCAGTGTTCCTTGAATTGCTATTCTTTTCATTCCTAATTGAGTATATGGTATAAAAAAATCCCGCGTCCATGTCGGAGCGGGATTCATATTATTAGTTTCTCTTAATCTCAGTTCTTAAGCACCCTGTCACTTGATACATACAAACTCCCGCTCTACTTTCTGGCTAAAGTAAAAGTAAAAAAAGAAGTAATATGTAAAAGTGAATACGTTCATAACGTTTTGCTTTATTTCTTTGTTTCAAGGGACAAAAGTAATACTTTTCTTTTAAATGCAAGCAAAAAGCCACTTTTTTTTCATGTTTTCTTGCTTTTGCAGTATTAAACGGTCCTATGCAGCGGGCGGATTACAATCCCAATACGTTTGGAGTAGTCTCTGCCTGCTGATTATTGAACTGTCCGTTCAGGTTCTCCCCCTCTTTCGGGTTCAGTTCCAGCGATTTTTTCATATCTTCTACTGAGCCTTCTTTGTCACCGTTCAGCAGTTTGGCACGTCCTCTTTCGTGGTAGGCCGCAGCAAAGTTCGGATTCAGGTCTATTGCTTCATCGAACAGTTCGATAGCCGCAGACAGTTTCTTCTGTGTAATGAACAATTGTCCCAGATATAGATAGGCCTGTTCGTTGAAAGGGTTCATTTCCGTCACACTGAGGTAATCGTTTTCCGCTTCTTCCTGCTTCCCGGTGGCTCCTTTTATTTTGCCACGTAACAGGAGGGCAGCTTCTTCGTCCGGATTCTGCGCAAGTATGGCTTCAATATCTTCCATAGCCTCTGCGAATTGCTGCATTTTGTACAGTGCTTCGGCACGGAGCAGCCGTGCTTCCGTGAAATCATCTTTCAGCACAATGGCCTTTGTCAGATGGGCAATGGTCATTATTCCGTTATCCAATCCATGATTGGCTTTACCTAACAGGTAGTGTGCCATTGCGTTACCCTCTTCCAATGCGATGGCCTTCTGGGCAGCATCGGCCATTTCCTGATAATTTTCTTGCATGAAGCACAGGTTGGCCAGCGTCAGGTACGTGCTCGTCAGTTCCGGTTCCAATGCAATCATACGTTCCAGCAGTTCATGTGCTTTCACGAACTCTCCGGTCTGCATGTAAATCTGGCTCAGATAGTTCAGTGTTTCGAAATCCTCTTCGATGGCCAGTGCTTCGTTGAAGCATTTAATGGCATAGTCCGGGCGTCCCATACGTTGAGCACGCAGGCCGTCATATTTAAATATCTCAAAGTTCTTTTTGGCGTTTTTCTGTTTTTCCTCCTCAGGGTTTTCTGTTTTACCTGAGAAGAAAGATTTAAAGAAGTTTGGCATGATCGATGTTTTTTTAGTTTGGTTGCAAATGTAGTAATTTCATCACATACCCTTACTGCTTTTCAGGAAGTTTTTTCGGTGAGCAACCCGTTCTCTGAACTTAGCAAGCCCTCGTCCAGCATAAACCGTACCACTTCGCCCAACTGTTCTTTATCTGTATTTATGTGCGAAGCTATCTCTGCCGGAGTCATCGGGTGTTCTTTCAGCAGGGTCGTTATTTGTTCCTTTAGTTCGTCGAAGCTGCTTTGTGGCACGTCCGGTTGTGTGCGGTGGCTGAGGCAGACATCACATTGTCCGCAGTTGTGTTCGTTCTTCTCTCCGAAGTAGCGGAGCAACATCCGGCTGCGGCAGACATTCTCTGAAGTAACATACTCCACCATGGCATGAATGCGTTTCTCGTAGCGCTCTTTCCTTTCTTCGTATACCGCCCGGGGAATCTGCAGATAATGCAAATCTACCCGTTCGCGCGTATATATAATGTAAGGTGTCTTTTTATGCGGAATGTAGTCGACGATACGGCGCTTGCTCAGCATCACCAGCAAGTCGTAAATCTGCTGCCGGGTCAGTCCCGTACGTACCGCCAGAGTCTGCTCGCTGATGTAGGCATAGTCTGTAAAGACACCCGTGTAAGATCGCAGAATCATTTGTATCAGTTTCTCTGCGGCTTCCCCCATCTCGCGGAGTTTATACAACTCATCCCGGCGGATCGTGAAGATGATTCGTGAAGCATTGTCCTGTTCGTCGGTATATTCCAGGTATCCGGCCTGTGTGAGTATCTTCAGAGCACTGTCGGCAGGTACGGGGAAGTATTTGAATTTGCGGCAAAACTCTTCCAGACTGAAGTCATACATACATCCCAGTCCGTCGCCCATCGCCATTTGATAGTGGTATTGCAGATGTTCGTACACATCTTTTATATAATCCTTATCCGGAAAGGTATCCGCAATACGTTTGTTGAGTGTCGTTTTATCCGATTTTGCGTAGAGTATGACTGCGTATGCTTTCTGACCGTCACGCCCTGCCCGTCCGGCTTCCTGGAAATAAGCTTCGGGGGAGTCGGGGAGGTCCAGATGGATCACGATGCGTACATCCGGTTTGTCAATACCCATACCAAACGCATTGGTGGCTACCATGACCCGGCTCTCACCGTTTTGCCATCGTTTCTGGCGGAGATCTTTGGTTGCATTGTCTAATCCTGCATGATAAAAGTCGGCAGTGATTCCTTCATTTACCAGCAGCTCGGTCGTTTCTTTGGTTTTCCGCCGACTGCGTACGTATACGATTGCACTGCCCTGTATCCGGTTCAGGATGTGAAGCAATTCTCCGTTTTTATTATCGGTGGAGCGGACAATGTATGCCAGGTTTTTCCGTTCGAAACTCATACGGAATACATTTTCCCGGCGGAAGTGGAGACGTTCCTGTATGTCTTTCACCACTTCGGGGGTGGCGGTAGCGGTCAGTGCCAGCATCGGAGCATCCGGCACCAGTTCTCTGATATCTGCTATTTTCAGGTAGGCCGGACGAAAGTCATATCCCCATTGCGAGATGCAATGGCTTTCGTCCACGGTGATCATGCTGATTTTCATTGACCGGAGTTTGGCCCGGAAAATTTCCGTATCCAGTCGTTCGGGAGAGATATAGAGAAACTTATAGTCTCCGAAGATACAGTTTTCTAATGCCACTACAATCTCTTGCCGTGTCATTCCGGAATAGATGGCTACCGCTTTGATTCCGCGTTTTTTCAGGTTCTGCACCTGATCTTTCATTAAGGCGATCAGTGGAGTGATGACAATGCACAATCCCTCTTTGGCAAGGGCAGGAACCTGAAAGGTGATTGACTTTCCGCCTCCGGTGGGCATCAGTCCCAGTGTGTCTTTGCCATTGCCAATGCTGGTTATGATGTCCTCCTGCAAATCGCGGAAGGAATCATAACCCCAGTATTGTTTTAAAATCTCTTGGTAAGTCACTCTATCGGCATGATATCTTCAATCTGCAACTGTACTTCCCCTCGTTTGTGGGTGTTCTCCTCAATGGTGTAGCAGATATCAAATGAGCGTTTGGTTTTGATGTATCTTACGTGCGAACTTTGTCCGAAAGCGATTCCGTTCATCACGTTGTTCGATTTGTTATCTACCAGTTCCAGCTTGATATGTTCCTGATCGCGTCCGACCACTTTGCTTGTTCCATAGTCGTACACGTGGTGCGTGCAGAACACCGGTTTCTGATTATCGGGACCAAACGGGTTGAATCGCTTCAATTCATTAAAGAATTTCGGAGTGATGTCTTTAAAGTCTATTTCGGCATCGATGTCGATCACTGCACTGGTCTGTTCAGGCAGTATGTGTTCCGACACGAAACTTTCGAATCGTTCGGTGAATGCCTGTACATTTTCCACTTTCATCGAGAGTCCGGCAGCATAGGTATGCCCTCCGAAGTTTTCGAGCAAGTCGCGGCAATGCTCGATAGCTTTGTAAACATCGAAGCCGGATACCGAACGTGCCGAACCTGTCGCCATGTCATCTGTCCGCGTCAATACCACTGCCGGACGGTAGTAAATTTCTGTCAACCGTGAGGCTACGATTCCGATCACTCCTTTATGCCAGTCTTCATTGTAAAGCACTATCGAACGGCGATCCACTAATCCTTCCAGCTCGGCTACAATCTTATTGGCCTCTTCCGTCATGCTTTTATCCAGATCCTTCCGGGTTTCATTGTATTGGTTGATTTGTCCGGCTTTCTCAAGTGCTGCCGAGAAATCCTTCTCAATCAACAAGTCTACCGCTTCTTTTCCGTTCTGTATACGTCCGGAAGCGTTGATACGCGGACCTATTTTGAATACAATGTCGCTCACCGTAATTTCTTTCTCCGATAATCCGCATACATCGATAATCGCTTTCAGCCCTACGCTCGGATTGCTGTTCAGCTGTTTCAGTCCATGATAGGCTAAGATACGGTTTTCGCCCATGATCGGTACAATATCCGATGCAATGCTTACAGCGGTCAGGTCGAGCAACGGAATCAGATGATGAAACTCGATGCCGTTACTGATGGCAAAAGCCTGCATGAATTTGAACCCCACGCCACATCCCGAAAGATGGGTGTATGGGTATGTATTATCCAGTCGTTTGGCATTCAGAATGGCAACGGCCGGCGGCAATACATCGTCCGGTACATGATGGTCGCAGATGATGAAGTCAATTCCCTTCTCTTTGGCATACGTAATCTCCTCCACTGCTTTAATTCCGCAGTCCAGCACAATGATAAGTCCCACTCCTGTCTCTGCGGCATAGTCAACTCCTTTTTTGGAAATTCCGTATCCTTCGTTGTAACGGTCGGGGATGTAATAGTCAAGGTTCGAGTAGAACTGTTGAATGAACTTGTAGACCAGTGCCACAGCGGTGGTGCCGTCCACATCGTAATCTCCATAAATCAGAATGCGCTCTTTCTTTCCCATTGCCATGTTCAGGCGTTCCACTGCTATGTCCATATCCTTCATCAGGAATGGATCATGCAAATCGGGCAATTGTGGACGGAAGAATTTCTTGGCATCCTGTGCCTTTATAATTCCCCTTTGCACCAAAAGTTGTCCCAGGACCGGGCTAATACCCAGTTCCTGAGCCAGTGCCCGGCTTGTCTCTGCCTGTTCTTGTGTAATGGGTCGATAATTCCATTTGTGATTCATTTTATATATTGTTTTTTCTTTTTATCTGTTCTCAGATGCCGGAAGTGCATAACTTTCCAACAAGCTGTAAAAGTACGAAAAAAACCGGAAGTGAGGGGTATATACTGAAAAAAATAATTGCTTGTGTTTTGTTTATCGATATTTGGTGCGACATGGTGAATCTACTATCTTTGTATCGTACTATTAAGTGTTGTAATTATGCAAGATATAATAAACGGACGTTGCGGTTGGTGCGGGAGTGACGAACTGTATGTGAAGTACCATGATCAAGAGTGGGGAAAATTGGTGACCGATGACAAGACGCTGTTTGAGTTTCTTGTATTGGAGAGTGCTCAGGCCGGCTTGAGTTGGATAACCATCCTTAAGAAACGTGAGGGGTATCGCAAAGCCTTTTGCAATTTCGATGCTGAGTCGGTGGCACAAATGACCGATGAAGATGTTGAACGGTTGATGCACTTTGATGGCATTGTGAAAAACCGTCTGAAGATCAAATCGACAATCACAAATGCAAGGTTATTTCTCGCCGTACAAAAGGAGTTCGGTAGTTTTTATAACTATACACTGTCATTCTTTCCCGACAGAAAACCAATAGTCAACAGTTTTCAGTCATTAAGTGAGATTCCGGTATCATCTCCCGAATCTGATGCTATGAGCAAGGATATGAAAAAACGGGGATTTAAATTCTTCGGAACTACGATTTGTTACGCCCACTTGCAGGCCTCCGGATTTATCAACGACCATCTGGCGGATTGTGTCTGTCGAAAAAGATAAATAACAATATAACTATGTACAGTGATAGAGGATATCTTATGCCTTTTGCCCGTTAACATTGTTAATGCCATTTTCCGATGGTTTTGTTCTTGTCTGCAAATAACAAGTCTTTTGCATTTAAAGAATTTGCTATTTGCAGACGAAAAACGAACTTTAACTCTGTGTTAAAACAAAGCTTTTACTGACAGATCTTTTGTACTTTGAATATCTTGTTTTCCAGTTTGTTAAGTTCGATCTTCACTTCTTAGCCTTACTGAAGGTCTTTGCGGGCTATAACCGATATACTTGCTTTTTTGTCAACTATAAACAGAGATCTTGCACTATCTGTTTATTTCCTTTTTGCCTTATTCAGTGCTGCAATCAGATACCTTCCTTTCGCCCCAATGTCACTCCAGCAAGTGTTGGCAATCAGCCGCCACACCGTTGTTCCCTTTCTTCCATAGTCCGACAGCCTGAGAATGGCGTTTACTTCGCTCACCTCGTTTATTCCCAATCTTTTCAGCGTGTCCGTCAGTCCCGGATAATTGTGCGTCATTGTATTGAAAGCGTATCCCGGTATCGGGAGAGAAGCAGAATCCTCCTTCCTTTCTTCCTCCTTTCCCTCGGGGGGAGCTGAGGGGGGAAATTCTTTATTTTCCTCTGCTTTATTTTCTTTTACTTTACTTTGTCCGGAATTGCATGCATTTTTTGCGTTAACGGCTACATCATGTACTACATTTCCCGGATTAACGGTTACATTTTCACCTTCCGGCGCTTCATCTTCCTGCTGAGTCAAGTTTTTCACCAGCAGATAGGGTAATGCTTTCAGATCCCTTTTTCTTCGCTTTGTCGCCTCCATCCATACCTTCTGTATGTTTGCCGAAGTCAGTATTCCGTTTTCCAGATAACTGTTTCTATCCAATATTCCTTTGATGAACAGGATTTCAATGATCCCCTGTACCTCCTTGGCTTGCACCTCTCTTCCCGCCTTGTTGGCAAAAATCAGACACTGTTCTTCATCCCAACGGATGAAGTATCCCTCCTTGTATATTTTGCACAGCAGTTTCAGTACGATTGCCGGGCCTTTTATTCCATATTTTGCTTCTATCACTTCCATTGCGTTCTCTTCCATGAAGTTTACGCCTACCGGGAAATAGTTGATCCCGTCATATGCTATTGCCATTGCTTTTTAGATTAGTCGTTTGTACTTTCAATAATACATTAATACATTCACCACAAATTACCCCAGATTCCCAAAGACGTTTTCACTTGATTCCTCAAAATAGAAATCATTCATCTGTGAAAATCCGTGTAATCTGTGGTGGCGCCCTATACGATCGGTCTCCACTCCATGAAGTTCTCCATCTGGAATGTTGTCCATCGCTGTTCATCCACATTCCAGTAGACTACGGCGCCTTCTATTTTTGTGGGATCATACTTTTTGTGGAATTCCGCTTCATAGTAGATCAGTGTCGCTTTTACCAACCTGAAGTCTCCGTTCTGCTTCTGATAAGCGATGGCTGCGTGCCCGTATTGCAGGTGGTCGGTTAACGCTTCCAGGCGTTCCGCCATCCATTCCGCACACTGTTCGGTATATCCTTTTTCAAAGACAATCCGTTTTTTCCATCTCAGTTTCATGGCTTCAGTTTGTGATGCCGGTCTTTTCTTCTGTTTCATACGTATATGATTTAAAGGGTTAATAGATAAATTATCGCCCCAAAGATAGGTCAGATCGAATGTATTCCGGTTTGATAAAATTCATTGTACGTATTTCAGCGCTTTCCTTCTTGGTTCTTTTTCTTTCTTTCCATCTTATTCCAGATCTCGTTGACGTAAGTTCTGATTGTGCTGAAAACTAATGGTTTGAATACTCCATTTCTTATTTTTCCAAAAAGTTTTTTTTCCTCTATGTAGCGTGCCAATGAATCTTTGCACGTCTTGATATTTTGTTCTTTTGCGTCCAATATGTAGGATTCTATCAGCGCTTTTATAACTCCTTCATTGTTGGAGATAATTCCCGGTATCTGCGTTCCTGCTTTTCTGCCTCTTGCTTCTTTAACTATTTCTGTAGTAGATTGTTGTATTTCTATAATAGCGTTTTTTTACACTTTTGTTAGCGGCTTGACATAATACTTTTTTCTTGTTCATAATATTTATTATTTTGTTAATATTTAAATGATGTTAAGATGTTGCAAAGGTAGAAAGGAATCTATC
>ENA-OWOU01000824-OWOU01000824.1-gut-metagenome-genome-assembly--contig:-NODE-824-length-16126-cov-16.998255_pt1 | contig 16126 bp, 8 predicted proteins | sample MGYA00248248_ERZ651801 | MGnify/ENA primary metagenome ERZ651801 (study PRJEB26908, sample SAMEA4031710) | gut metagenome | biome: gut; feature: normal infant; material: stool | place: China | collected 2015... | reverse complement strand
GTTCTTCCGAAGTGTCGTTCAATATATATTCAACATTTTTATCCTGAGCATATATTTCTTTTCCCTTATGCAAAACCAGTTTGAATACACTTCCTTTCTTTACTTCACTCTCGACCAGAATTTCCCCATGCAGCATTTTTACCAACTCATTCACCAGCGAAAGCCCTATACCCGATGAAGGCTGCATGTCATTTTCCTTGGACACTGTAGTGAAACGTTCAAATATGGATGGCACTTTATCTTTGGGGATGCCAATACCTTCATCTTTTACGGCAATCGAAACAAACTGTCCGCTTTCCATCACAATCAAGGTAATCGACTTGTTATCCGGTGTATACTTAAAGGCATTGGAAAGCAAGTTAAAGATAATTTTCTCGAACTTATCACTATCTATCCACAAAAAAACAGAAGGCAACGTTGTCTGAAGAGAAAAATTTATATTTTTTTCTGTTGCCAACAACCGGAAATTATCCATTATATTATGAAGCATGATAATGATATCCCGGTATTCAATAGTCAAGCCCATTTTTTTATTCTGTATCTTTCTGAAATCCAATACTTGATTTATGAGCAATAACATACGATTGATATTTTTCTGCACCAATTGAAGATGATGCCGGGTCCGGGAAGTCAAAGGCTCCTGGGACAACACTTCGGATACCGGACCGGATATAAGGGTTAAAGGAGTACGTAGTTCATGTGAGATATCAATAAAAGAACGTACTTTTATTTCCGCCAATCTTTGTTCCATATTTACCTTATGCTTCAAATAGTAAATATAGAAAAAAATATATCCGATAGCTAAAGATATCACCAAGACAACAACTAGATAAAAAGCCTTAGCCCAACCGGTTTCCCAAAAGGTGGGTAATACCTGTAAAGTAACCGTTTTCACAGAGTTCATCCAAATACCATCCCCATTGGTCGCCTTTATCTGAAATTGATATTTTCCTGCCGGAAGACTTACAAAACTAACCGAGTTCTTCTTACCTATATAATACCATTGATTATCATCCAACTTATAAGCATACTCGATATCCAAGGAATTAGTATAATCCAACGCAGCAAATGAGATGGTAAAATTCCTCCGCCGGGTAGGGATCTCTAAATAATCCGCATCACTCAATACATGAGACAAATTATCCTCCGAATATTTTATACCTGTCACTACAATAGGAGCTTCATAAGTCTGCTTAACGATACTATCCGGAGAAAAGACAAGCATACCGCCTTCTGTACCCATTAAGATATCCCCTTGCCTGTCTGTAACCGGAAGACATTCACTATAATTAAAAGAGCGATTGAAAAAAGTTTCTCCAAAAGACTCAAAAGTCTGATCGTGCACATCAAACAGAGTGATATCCGTTTCCGAGCCGATCCATATATTATGATTTTTATCTTCAATCAAAGCTCTAGCCAACGGAGACGTCTCTTTGCCGAACGACCGGAACCGAAGTTCATCAGATAATAAATTTGATGAAACCAACTTGCAAAGGCCACCTCCATAACAATAACAATAGATAGTTTCATCCGTCGTTCGTAAAACAGACATCACATCAGCACTACACAACCCGTCAGCCGCCTGCGGACGAGGAAGGTTAAGATAAAAACGAATATTTTCGTAATCCGAAAAATCAGAAGAAAAAGTGATCAAACCTTCTATAGTACCCACCAGCATAGTATAACCGGGTCCCTCCACCATACAACGAATACTGTTGGTACGATTAATAGGAAAACCGGACAACTTATTCTCCGCATGAATAAAACGTATCGCCCCATCTTCCTTTTCCTCAATCAAATTCAATCCGCCACCGTAAGTACCAATCCAAATACGTCCGTTATGATCCTCATCAATGCATGATATTTTATTGTCACTGATGGAATAAGGATCCGATGGATTATTCATATAATGATATACCTCATAATGATAAGGACGATTCCGGGGAACAAGCCTGAACAATCCGTTTTCCTTACTGCCAAGCCATATTGTCTGCGCCTGATCCTTCAGCATGACATAGATTCCACCTTCTGCAAAAACTGTTTCCGTTTGAGTCAGTTCCCCATTAGGCGACAAATAACCCAACAAGTTTTTCTGTGAATCCATAATACGTATAATCCCTTTCTTTGTTGCAATCCATAAATGTTCGTCGCTATCAAACAGAAATGATTTTGTATCAAAATAATTGTCCAACTCCTTATAAGTATAGGGACTGGGCGGAAAGAACATTTTTATAAATGAGCGCTGGGATTTGATCCACAAATTATTTTGTTTGTCAACATAAGTTGTTTTAATAATAGGAGAATAAGGTATATGATTCCTTCCCGGTGTAAAATAGACTTTTAACTCCCGGCTCTTTTCGTCATAATAACTGAATATACCTTTATAAGGAATAGTCCAAACCACTCCGTTAGGATCTTCATAAATAAAGAGTTCATTTTCCGGAGAAGAAGCCATGTATCCGGAAGGAGTATTCAAATATTGTTTCACTCCGGTTTCCGGATCAAGCCGGATAATTCCCGGCAATCCGGTAAATATCCATAGAAATCCTTTAGAATCCTGATAGACTTTTCTCACAGCCGCATCATCATGCCCCGGAAGAGAAAAATCATATTTCTCCATCGCCAGATCAGGGAAACGGCATAGATACAAACCTTTATCAGACAAAACAGCCAGCTGATTATCTTGCAACACTTTAATTCCATTTATATGCTGAATCTTCTCTTGAAAAGGAACGATGTTGAATTGCATGGTATTTACATCATAATAGGCTAACCTGCCATTCTGTGATGCAAGAAAAACAAGATTATCCATTGTTTCGAACATAGAAAAGGGGTATGAACTAATGGTCCGCTTGCCAAATATGCTAACTCCCTTGTCACTAAATACCCATTCCTCCCCCTGTTTGTCTTCAAAGACCTTACTGACTTTCCCCAGTTCCACATCGTCAATAGCTGTAATATACTGAATTCCTGAAGAAACAGTACACTCTTTATCTGAAATTCTGAAACATCCTCCATTATTTAAAGTAACCCAAGTAATCCCTTTGGATAAAGGATACAAATTTTCTATTTGCAACGGAGTATTAAAATGTTGTTCATACTGTTTCAGAACATTGATCAGTTTATTTTCACGAATATCATATAAATACAGGCTATGACGATCGTATGCAATCATCCATAAATTGCCGTCGGCCGTATTCTCCAGCCGCTGCATGTGCTGGTTCAAAAGAGAATCAAACTGAAAAGTCTCGAAATCGCGTCCATCAAACCGGCTTACCCCATTCCAAGTACTGACCCATATAAAACCATTATGACTTTGAAGAATCTGTGCCGGATTACTCTGAATCAATCCGTCTCTCACTGTATATTGGCGTGCAACACAAATGGGCTGTGCTTTGACACTCCCCCAATGAAGAAGTAAAAACAAAGTACACCATATATATTTTAACTTTATTGTGTTTTCCATTTTATATCAATTTACCAAACAAAGTACAAAGATAACCAAATGTAGATTTCCTCCTAGAATAAATTATCAATTAGACATAAAATACAAGGTTAAAATAGAAAAAAACGGCAACTTTGGTATAAGAACCAACAGCTGCCATTTTTCCTAACTACCTTTTCACCCTATTTCCTACAAGCCTATTTATATCCCTCATTTTGTAAAAATTCGTCTTTATTCGTTATGGCGTCCAATAAAGTTTGTGGAAATGGACGCAACATATGATAAGCTTTCACATTTTTACCGGCATCAGGATTTCCGGCTTTTATCCGACGGATAAATATTTCACTTCCCATTCGTTTCAAATCAAACCAACGCAATTGTTCTCCGACCAATTCCCGAGCACGTTCATCCAATATGAAATCAATATCCTCAATGTCACTTTGAGCAACTTTCATAGCCTCCTCTTTGCCAGCCTTAGCTCTTTGGGAACGAAGAATATTCATATAAGCCAACGCATCCGCCTTGCCGGCTTTTGCTCCTGCTTCCGCCACAATTAAATACATTTCTGCCACACGGATTATAAAAGCATCCCGTGTTCCACGATCCTCGTTCACCGTAGCACGAGTAGGGTCTTCAAATTTAGAGATAGGCATACATTGTTTCTGACTTTTTACAGAACCATCTTCATAATAAATATCTGTCCGATCAAGTATCTGATAACGTCCTTTGGCCCACTGACGCTTTACCTGAGGAACAACATCTTTTGTTATCCATATAGCAGTATCCCCTTGTACCATATAAGGGTAGTTATCTCCGGTTTTTCCTCCATTAGCCTTCCATAACGAACGGAAAGTCACTTCAAAACGTTGGTCTATATTCTCGTCATAACAATCCAGCAAATAACGTGTCGGCATATAGTGATTAAAAGGACGACCATATTCTATGCTTCTGACCATACCGGGCTGGTCATCATACTTCATACAGAAAATCAAATGAGTATGGTTACCGCCTGAACGAATTATATCATTATCCATCTCCTGATTATACAACTGATTGGTAGAAGAATAATCAATATACCAAATCACTTCTTTATTGCCATTTCCATCAGAATTTTCCATATCAAATACTGAGGCAAAATCCTTTGATAACTCAAAAGGACCATTATCAATCACTTCTTTTGCCAAAGTATAGGCTTGTTCATACAATGCTTTATCATTCAATTCACTTGCTCTAGTCAATAGCAAACGAGCCTTCAAAGCTTTGGCAGCCCACATCGTAACACGCCCTCCATCCGATTGCGCAACAGACAACCGGCTATCCATACAAAAATCCAAATCTTCAAAAATATGAGTATAAATCTCTGAAACCGAGGTTTTCCTAGGTGCCATAACAATAGACTCCGATGGCTGATCCGTATAATAAGTATCTCCAAATGTTTCCACCAGAATCCAATAATAATACGCCCGTAAGAAACGCACCTCTGCTTCTCGTTTGCTGGTAAGTGTCTTATCACTGAACGGAACATTCTTTACATGACAGATGGCTGTATTACAAAAGTTGATCGCTTTGTAAAAACGGTCATAATACTCTTTACTGATAGGATTGGTCCCATCAAAATCATTCTGATAAGAAACAATGGCGGGATAATCACAACCACCGCCCGGAGCCAATATATCCGTTCCCGTTTCACTGAATGCCATAGCAGCAGACTTTCCACCCCAAAAACGCAAGGGAGTATAACAAGAGTTAATCAAAGACTCAAAACCTTTCTCAGTATCATAATAACCACCTTCGGTAGTAACCGCACTACGATTGTGTTCTTCCAAAAAATCAGAGCAGCCCGAACAAACCATAAGAGTAGCTGCCAATGCATATAATAATGTAATTCGTTTCATAATTTTCATTCTTTACCAGTTAAAATTCTACATTCAGACCAAATACAAGTTGTTTTGTCATAGGGAAAGAAATACTTCCTCCCTGTTCGGGATCATAATTATCAATCTTGCTGAAAGTAAAGAAATTCTTTGCTGTAGCATATACACGGAGTCTGGATAGATTGAGATGTTTCAAAAGTTCCGGTTTGAAAGTATATCCCAACGTAATATCGCGTATTTTAAAGAAAGAACCATCTTCATACTTCAACGTTGAATAGTAAGTAACCTGTGTATAACTCTTACTTTTATTAGGACGCGGAAAAGCATTGGTAGGGTTCTCGGGAGTCCAGTAATCTACATTTCCACCATTTTCCAACGCATTGATACGATACGTAGTATTATAATCATACGCAATCCACTGACCCAAACGAGCATACAAGAATACAGACAAATCAAACCCCTTATAATTAAAAGTATTATTGAAACCAAAAGTTACATCCGGACGCTGACTGTAAATGATACGATCATCTGTCGTTATGACACCATTACCATCCACATCCTGTACCTTTATATCACCCGGTTCCTGCCCATTGGCAGCAGCGGCAGCCTCTTCACCCAATTGCCAGATACCTTCTTTCTTATAATCATAAAACACTTTGAAAGGTTCTCCTACAAACCAAGCATTCGCCTCATCCTTTAATTGTCCCGAAGCAAGTTCTTTTATTTTTTCCCTATTGTGTGACAATGAGAAATCTGAGAACCAGGAGAAGTTCTTGTTTTGAATATTAACCGTGCTCAGTGTCAAATCAACACCAGTACTTTCAGTCTTACCGATATTTTCCATAACCGAAGCATAACCGTTGATAGACGGAATTACACGATTCATTAAAATATCCCGGGTTTCTGCCTTGTAAATATCAATACTACCTGAAATACGATTATTAAAAAATCCGAAATCCAGACCAAGGTTATACTGCGTGGTAGTTTCCCAAGTCAGTTCCTTGTTTGACATCGTTTTAGGATAGAATCCATAAGCTCCCTCATTATTGAACGAATAAGTGGAGTTACCCAGCAAACCAACGGTTTGATAAGGATCAATAGCACATTGGCCAGATTGTCCCCAACTCAACCGGAGTTTTAAATTTGAAATAGCATCCACATTTTTCAGGAAATTCTCTTCATTGATACGCCAAGCCAGTGCTACAGACGGAAAGTATCCCCATTTCTTACCTGGTGCAAAAACAGAAGAACCATCGGCACGCAAAGAAGCAGTCAGCATATAGCGATCCATCAATTTATAATTAACACGCCCAAAGAAGGAAGCCAGGTTTTGATCGACCAGTGAACTCTTTATAGTGATTTCTTTTTCATTGGAATACAAATTATGGAACCAGTTATCAGCATATACTTGTCCCTTTCCACCTGCATAGGTATATTCTTTAGAGTTGAGAATCGTACTGGTTCCAACCATTGCCTGCAAACTATGGATATCAGAGAAGTCCTTTGAATAAGTCAGCACATTCTCCCATGTCAGATTACGTGTCATGGTGTGCTCCTTATAGGATTGTGAATCCTTGCCACTTCCCTGCAACGAGTTCTTATCACAGAAAAAGCCTCTACGCACATTCACTGAGTTCAATCCCAGCGTTGTACGGAATAAAATATCCTTGGTGATATTCCAGTTCAGGTACAAGCTGCCGAAGAAACGCTCCTGGATGGTATTATCCACACGCATGCCCTCCTGATCGTCAATCAACGGATTCATCTGAGTATTATAACCGGGAGACGGATACATCACTAAATTCCCCTCCTCATCATAAGGTTTCGAGATAGGAACAATCTTATTAGCCATATTCAGCGGACTATAACGATTATTCTTATCTACATAGGCATAGATAATGTTTGTCCCTACCTGCACATTGTCAAATAATTGATGGTCCAGTGCTACACGGGCATTATACCGTTTATAGTTATCATCCTTAAAGAGTCCCTCTTCGCTTCTGTAGCCCAAAGATATATTATGTTTCGTTTTCGTATTGCCCCTGGATACAGACACCTCATAATTTTGGTTAAATCCGTTGTGCATCAACATGTCACGATAGTTCGTATCATATCCTTTTTCCAGATAAGTCAGTTCTTCAGGAGCAAATACAGCAGCATCCTCTGCGTATTTTCCTGTTGTTCTGTCCCGATAGGCCTCTCTTTTGTATTGGGCATATTCTTCAGCATCCATGATATCAGGATAATCAGTTATCATGGTAGAAGAAACAAAAGCATTAAAGGATACTTTTGACTTTCCTTCTTTTCCCTTTTTAGTCGTAATCATAATAATACCATTCGCACCCCGTGTTCCATAAATAGCTGTAGAAGAGGCATCTTTTAACACTTCAATAGATTCTATATCAGTGGGATTTATATCTAGTGAGGTACCATAATCAATACCATCCACAAGAATCAACGGAGCATTACTAGCCGTCAATGAACGCTCTCCACGGATCGTAAAATTAGGTGTGCTTCCTGCTTGCCCCGAAGAGTTTGTAAGATCAAGTCCGGCTACTTTTCCCTGTAATGCCTCCAAGGCATTGGTAGTAGGAATAGCTGTGATATCCTTACTTTTAATAGAAGCAATGGAACCGGTCATATCCCTTTTCTTTTGCACACCATAACCTATTACTACGACTTCTTCCAAAGTCTGGTTGTCTTCTTTCATTTGTACATTCAATGTCTGCTGATTTCCGACAACTATTTTCTGTGGAACATAACCGATGTAAGAGAAGACCAAAGTGGCATCGGCATCCACTTCTTCCAACGTATAACGTCCGTCAATATCCGTTATAGTTCCTCCGCTATTTCCTTGAATAACTATACTTACCCCAATCAGCGGTTCATTATTAGCATCGGTTACCCTACCGGTGACTCTATGCCTGGAAGCCTGTACTTTACCGGAAGATGCCAGTACTTGTCTGGCAAGACTCACCACAATGGTGTTATTCACCTTGCTCAATTGCAGACTAGTTTGTTTCCTGATTTGCTCTAAAGCCTGATCGAAACTTACATTGTCCAAATCAATATCGATTGTATTATACTTTTGGACAACACTCTCATCATAGAAAAACTCATAACCGGAAAGGTTACTCAGTTTCTTGAACACATCAGCCAATTTTACTTTACGCATCTGCAATGTAACTGTCTGATTCAATTCAACTTGTGCTGCATGCACGGGGAAAGCAGCCATGGATGCCGAACCTAGCAACAAGGTCGGTACAAGCAATACTCGGGCCCACGAAGCCCTCTTCGCATGTTGTTTCATAGATCTTGATTATTTAATTATTAAGGTATTATTTATATAGAATATACGAATTGTTTTCTTTCCTGTATTTAATTCCCGTAGCCAAGCGAATGGACTCCAAAACCGCCTCCAAACTCCTATTATCATGCGTACCCGAAAGGAAATTGTTAAAGACAAAACTTGAGTCCAATCGTATAGTACAGTTATACACCCGTTCCAACCTCCTCGTCACTTCTTGTATCGGAGTACGGTTAAAGTATAACTTGTTCTGCATCCACAACATATAATTTTGAGTATTCACATGCTCACGCTCCAGATGCATATTGGTTTTATCCAATACCAATTGCTCGCCGGGGGTCAGTTTCAATTGTTCTTCGCCGAAATTCATCAGCACCTTTCCTGTGCATAGAGTCAGTTGCAGTTCCTCACTATCTTCATAATTATTCAGATTAAAAGTAGTACCCAAAACACGTATTTTATAATCCTGACTTTGAATAATGAAAGGACAGTCTTTATTTTTAGCTACATCAAAATAAGCCTCTCCCTTAAAATGAACGTAGCGGTCTTCTTTTCCAAACTGCCTCGGATATTTCATATAAGAGCCTGCATTCAAGATCACTTTTGTCCCGTCAGGGAGCACCACTTTTTGTCTTTTACCATAAGGTACGTGTATTTCATATTGAGCAACCTTCATGTCTGCCGGATTAGCAAAATAAACTACGCTCAAAACGATGCAAAGCAATACAGCCGCAGCAATACTCCCCCATTTTTTTACTAAATAGATAGAGTGACTCCGACGCCTGTCCTCGTAATTGCTGATAATTTGAAGTGCCTGACGCTCATTGGAAATCCATTCCTCCCATGAGGATGAAGACTCTTCCTCACCAGTTTTCCATAAACAAGCAGAAGCTTCATCAAAGTCTTTTGACCGGTCTGTCTTTTTGTCTGCCAACAGTTCCTCAATATCCTTACGGGTATAAATACCGTCAACAAGTCTTTTCCAAACCGAATAATGTATCTTTTGTTTTTCTTTCATTATGCATTTCTTTCGTTTCTCTATAAAGGATACGAATCAAAAGCAAAAGGTGGGGATAGGAATCTTATGGTTTAACGTATTTTAATATGATTAGGCTTATAAGTATTGGACAGGCACTTATGAAAGGGATCAGATAAGCACGAATTTTCTCTAATGCATTTTTTATATGATCTTGCACGGTATAAACAGACAAACCAAGTTGTTCAGCTATTTCTTTATGAGACAGTCCTCTATTCCGGCTCAATTCGAAAATCTCCCGTTGGCGCGGACTCAACTGTTCCAAAGCCTGTGCAATCAATTCCTGAATATTCTTTTCTTCCAGACTCTTCTCTACATCATCTACATAATCAATGGCCTGTTCCATCAGTTTTTCGTATAGCACAGATCGGGCAGACAGAGAACGAAATATATCGTAAATACGGTTTCTTGCTATAGTATAAAGAAAAGCGGAAAAAGACTGCTCAATCCGAATATCTTCCTTCTTTTCCCAAACGGTCAAAAAAATATCTTGTGTTATATCCTCAGCTATCTCTTTATCCTTGACAAAATGGACACAATAATAAAGGACCTGGGACTTATAAAAAGAGAAAAGATGGCTGAAAGCAATCTTGTCTCCATTTATAAGTTTCCGAATTAATTCCCGCTCTATGTCAAGAGGCAACTTCATACCTAGAATTCAGTAACGAACGGTTTCCCATCCAACCATGCAGCCATATTCAACACCAGTAAATTCCAGTTCTGAAAACCTTTATTCAATACCGGCTCACCATTATCAGGCAGATAATATTCATGTAATGCCCCGAAACGTTCATAGTCACGTCCCAAAAGCAAAATGGTCTTTTCCGCCAATTCCCGGGCCTCTTCCGTAAATCCATATTTCACCAATCCACGAAAGACCAGATAATTCACATTAATCCAAACCGGACCTTGCCAGGAAGACGGATTCCCACTGGCACGTACATTATACATTTTTTCCAAAGGAGACAACGTACGGATTCCCGCCGGAGCGTTAAAGGAGCATGTATCATGAAAATGAATCCGCACTATTTCCTTTGCTTGCTCCGGAGTGGCTATTTCAGCCCACATTGCCATAAATCCACTCCACACACTAAGACGCTGAATCAAACAATCATAATCACGCGGCTGTCCTACGTGTAAAAATAGCTGTCCCGGGTACAGCCCCTTTATATCCGGTTTCTCCACCGGAAGCAGATTCAAATCCACACTATAATAAAAACGGTCACGCGGGTCCCAACAGTGCTCTTGTACCTTTTCTTTCAATACCGCCGCTTCTTTCTCAAAGGAAACTGCTATATCATCCAAATTCAGACAGCCGGCCAAGTATGCCATAGCCTGTAATTCGCGATACATCAACGCGTTCAAGAAGATGGATCCCGAACTGCCCTGAGGACGATAAAACGTACTGGGATCATTATCAACTCCGATAGCCTCATCAGTTTCCCAATAGAATAACCCGGTAGCCTTATGACGATGAAAATTCAAATATTTACAGACAAATGCCTGCAACGTATAAAAATCATCGCGCAGCCACTCCGCATCCCCGTTCATATTGCGCACAATAAAGGCGGCATGTTGTGCCAATGTAGGTTTATGCATATTGCTCTTCCAAGGATTCCGTGTTTTCAACATCTCTTCGCGGCTAGGGGCATTCCGTTCTATCCAGATAGGAATCCAACCGTCCATACCTCCATAGTGCAAGGAATTGAGGATGCATCCCTGTTCATACTTCAGGGCCTCCTGCCTGTCCTTTTCCGTGCCGTTCTCTAATAAGATTTGACGCAGAGCGATGTTGCTCAACCAAGAATCCCAATCCCATAGCATATCCAAGTATTGATTACTTCCCGGAGCAAGGAACGGAAAGACTAAAGCTCCTCCGGCTTCACGATACATGCCTTTCATATCTTTATAAATATGAGCACGGCACAATTCTTTGTATTTTGCAATATTCTCGGGAGTACGTTCCGGCATTTGTGCATTTAGCATAAACGGGAAACAACAAATTGTTAAAAAGACCAGTAATTGTTTTTTCATAGGTATTATCTCATTTTGCTGACGGGACAAAAATACAAATTAAAACGAAAAGAAAAAGAGATTAAAACAAAAATTATTTCGAAACAAATCAAAATATAACCAGAAAGGGCTGCCCGCAGGCAGCCCTCTATAATAAAAATATATTTCCCTTATAAGGTCTTAGTCGCGACGTCCCATATAAATCATTATATAGTAAATCAGTGTAGCCAACGAACTAAGTGCCGCAACCACATAGGTATAAGCAGCCGAACGCAGCGCATCCTCTGCCGCATGATGGTTATATGAATTGGTAATTCCGGCCTTGCTCAACCATACCAACGCACGCTGGCTGGCATTGATCTCAACAGGCAACGTAATAAAGCTGAAAAGAGTGGTCATGGCAAAAAGACAAATTCCTGCCAACAATAACTGCGGGAAAGTATTCACCATCAAAATACCTGCCAGTAACACCCAAGTCATAATAGAAGATGAGAACTGCACCACAGGCACCAAAGCCGAGCGCATCTTTAGCGGAGCGTATGCACGCGCATGTTGCACGGCGTGTCCGCATTCATGGGCGGCAACTGCCGCAGCAGCCACACTGTTGCTTCCATATACCCCTTCACTAAGGTTCACCGTTTTGTTTGCCGGATTATAATGATCGGTCAGCATACCCGGAGTGCTGGTTACACGCACGTCATAGATACCGTTATCATGCAACATTTTTTCAGCCACATCCTTTCCTGTCATACCGCTGGCCAAAGGCATCTTCGAGTATTTCTTAAACTTGCTCTGCAGACTATTCTGTACAATATAGCTGATTACCGCGATTCCAATAAATAAGATCCAATACATTGACATAGTTTTGTTCTTTATAATTCCGTTGTTAAATATACACGTTATTATGTACAAATAGTTTGCCAGCATCCCCCTTTTAAATAGAATTAAGAATTCCTGCCATCACACGCCTCCGAATTCACATCCGTCAATTTCAATTAAAAAATAATATTATGAGAAAAAAAGAGTGGATTATTGACTTTTGATTTATACATTTGAGACAAAATTAAGAAATATGGAACATGAAATAGGAAATATATCCATAGCCCGTATCCGACAGATGAATCCCAGTCTAAAAGGGATTAACAATGATTTTGTAATGGATAGAAGCGAACATTACATCCCCGAGAATATGAATTCCATCTTTAAATACCCATTACGGCTGGATGGAATCATTATCTCTATCCGTGAAAAAGGCTCTGCCAAAGTCAATATCAATTTACGGGAATACGACATTGAGAAAAACGATCTGATTATTTGCGCTCCCGGCGATATTCTACAGTCCACGTTATCACCGGGCATCCATTTGTCACAAATGTTTTTAATATCATCTGATTTCTTAAAAGAGATGTATATCAACCTGAACAGTTTCATGCCATTTTTCATCTCATTGAAAGAGAATCCCAAATTTCATTTGATGGAAGAAGAGGTACAGGAACTGAAATTATTCTATGAACTGATAGAAGAGACCGTAAGCCGGAACGATAATTTCAGGACAGAAATCGTACGCAGACTAATGGGGGCCTATTTATATAAGATAGGTTCCATCCTTCATAGAAAACAACCGGAATTCCTTTCCGAGAATCCGAAATCACTGAAAAGGGAAGAGGTATTGTTCAACCAGTTCATCAACTTGCTGACCGAACATCACCGTAAAGAAAGACGCGTAGATTTTTATGCGGAGCAATTATTCCTGAGTCCCAAACATTTCTCCACCGTAGTAAAGAAAGTGAGCGGAAAAACTGCCGGAGAGTGGATTGACGAATATGTGATACTGGAAGCCAAAGCGCTGTTGAAATACTCCGTCATGTCTATTCAGGAAGTAGCTTATTTTATGAATTTCCCGAACCCTTCCTTTTTTGGCAAATACTTCAAGCACCATACCGGGTTATCTCCCAGCGAATACAAGATGCAATAATGAAAACAGAAGATAAGAAATAGTAATCCAACGGGGGCTGTCCGAAAAAAAACGGACAGCCCCCGAAAGTAAATTATATAAGTGTAACCACACTACCTCTCATCTTAAAATAATTTCGCAGGATATTCACCGGCATCCACCAATGCCTGGATCTTGTCAACCACACTCTGACGGTCTTCAGGATAAGTTACTCCAAACCATTTGCTGGTAGTATCCAATACCTCAACGGTAGCAGTACCGTCATTAATCAGCTTGTCCACCATCAGCGGAATAAAGAATTCGCTCTTCAAGTTTTCCATATTTTTAGGATCGCTCAAGAATGCTTTAAAGAATTCCTTGCTGTAAGCAAAGTAATCAGGAGTAAAGCCCCAGAAGTTCATGCTCACCGGAGTTGTGTCAGGGGTAGCTGTCCATTCGCCATTGTCGTCAATATACTTCACTTCTCCGTCTATGCGCTGAATCTTGGTACGTTCTACCACGGAAGTCAACAAATGATCCGCATTGGTTCCGCAGATGCCGCGGGATACCGTTCCACTCTCGCTCAATGTATTTCCTACGCGGAAGCCCACCATAGCGTACGTGTTTTTAGCACCTTCGGGCAATGCAGAAAGGAACTTGCCCATTACCTGGAATGAGTCACGGCCATAGAAGTCATCGCAATTGATCACTGCAAACGGTTCCTGTATCACATCAGCTCCCATCATGACAGCATGGTTAGTTCCCCAAGGTTTTGTACGCTCCGCAGGACAAGTAAAACCCTCCGGCAGATTGTCTAAAGCCTGGAATACCAGTTCGCAAGGAATATGACCTTCATATTTAGAGATAATCTTTTCACGAAAATCTTGTTCAAAATCTTTACGGATAACAAAGACCAGTTTTCCAAAGCCGGCGTTGATAGCGTCATAAATAGAATAATCCATAATAGTTTCGCCGTTAGGACCCAGACCATCCAATTGCTTCAATCCTCCGTAACGGCTGCCCATACCAGCCGCCAATAAAAATAAAGTTGGTTTCATAGTTTATTTATTTAAAATTGAATATTTGATGGTACAAAGCTACAAAATAATACGGAGGAAAAAAGCTACATTCCATTCAAATTCGAGCATAAATCAATCATTTCCCTCCTTTTGACGCAAATCAAGCCCTATTTCTAGAAAGGATAGCCGATGGCAAAGTGCAATCCCAGTCCATCCTTAAACTTAGGAATATTATAATATCCTTTCTTGCCGGTGTCATACGGATCATGAAGAGCAATACCCAGATCCAGGCGGATCACCAGGAAAGTAAGGTCATAACGCAACCCCACCCCAGTACCCAAAGCTACACTTTTAGCAAAATTACGAAGAGTAAGCAAACCGCCGGGGCGTATATTCTCACCTTCCTCATTCTTTTGTTCACGCAGCAGCCACACATTTCCCGCGTCCAGAAAAGCTGCCCCGTACAAATCACCCAGGATAGGGAAACGGTATTCCACATTCGCTTCCAGCTTCACATCTCCGGTCTCATCCAGATAACCATACTGTTTATCTTCGGGACGATAAGAACCGGGGCCGATAGAGCGCACTGTAAACGCACGGATACTGTTGGCTCCCCCAATATAGAACTGCTCGCTGTAGGGCGCTACAGTCTGGTTCCCGTATGCATACAAAATCCCCCCCATCAAACGAGTGGCTATATGCTGTTTCTCTCCGACTTTAAACAAACAACGCACTTCGGATGTCATTTTCAGGAATTGCGCATAAGGGCTGTTCAATAACTTCTTATCTGTTTCCTTGAATCCTTTCCCAAAAGCAGCATACACCAACGAAGTCAGATTACCTGCCGAAGTAAAGGAAGTCTCCCACCATAAATTATTGCGTTTCTTCAACGGAGCGTTATCATACGTAAACGTATAACTCATAGCCGGGATAAACTGATTTCCCAAACTGATTTTCAAGCTCCGGTTCTTGTCCACTATCGTATCAAAACGTGTAGTAGTATGCTGCAACGTATTAAATGCCAGTCTGAAAGGAGTCACCGTATGTTTCCATACCCGCGAAGGCTGGAAATCGTATGACACCGTTCCACCGAAAGAAAGCATTTTAAAGAAGCGGGCACGGTTCAACTGACTGGCATACAACTTGAACGAGGTATGCTGCGGAAATCGCGAGCGCATCATCTTTTTACTCATCCACGGCAGCACCAGGCGAGGATACTCCAATGAGAAAGAAGTCCCCAGCTCGTATGAATTCAATTTAGAACTGTTCCCATCCGCCGTAGAATTGGTCTGCCATTCGTATGACCCTTTCAACTGGAAAGAAAGCGTGGCGGCTGTACGCATGAAATTCTTCCGCGAGAGGCTGAAAATCGCTCCGGGACCAGTCTGATCCGTACTCTTGGTAGTCACATTGAATTCCAGTTCTCCGTCATACGGCAAATCGAATGTAGCATTCATCCGCACATTCAGCGTATCACACCCCGGCAATGTATCTTGCGG
>ENA-OWOU01000803-OWOU01000803.1-gut-metagenome-genome-assembly--contig:-NODE-803-length-16424-cov-23.540588_pt1 | contig 16424 bp, 10 predicted proteins | sample MGYA00248248_ERZ651801 | MGnify/ENA primary metagenome ERZ651801 (study PRJEB26908, sample SAMEA4031710) | gut metagenome | biome: gut; feature: normal infant; material: stool | place: China | collected... | reverse complement strand
TTATACCCTAAAATCTGAAAAAGGAGGAACGCTATGTCAAGCAAAACCGAAGAATATCTCGCCCTTGCCCAGCGCACGGCGAACGGCTTGACCCGGTACTGGGAAAGCTGGACGGACTATCTGACCACCGCATCCCGGCTGTACAAATACCCCTTTGCGGACCAGCTGATGATCTACGCCCAGCGGCCCGATGCTACCGCCTGCGCCGACTTTGGCATCTGGAACAACCGGATGAACCGCTATGTGCGCCGGGGTGCCAAGGGCATCGCTCTGCTGGACGAATCCAGCGGATTTCCTCGTCTGCACTACGTTTTCGATGTGTCGGACACCGGTGTGCGCCGTAATTCCCGTGACCCGGAGGTGTGGCAGTACAACGATGACCTGAAACAGCCGGTTTCAGAAATGCTCGCTGCCACCTACGGCATCAGCGGAGAGCGTGTCAGCCAGCAGCTTGCGGATGTTGCCGGGAAACTGGTGGCAGATTACTGGGACAACAACAGTGGTGACATTCTCGCCATCGTTGACGGTTCGCTTCTGATGGATTATGATGAAGCCGGGGTGGAGATGCAGTTCAAGTCCGCTGCCGCCATCAGCGTCACCTACACGCTGCTGGAACGTTGTGGTTATGAGCCGACAGGCTGGTTCGACAAGGACGATTTTCAGGCAATCTACAATTTCTCAACCCCGGACACTGTCTACACACTCGGTGCAGCCGTCAGCGACATGAGCCGGGAAGTCTTACGCCAAATCGAACGCACCGTAAAAACAACCATTCGCCGCCGAAACAATGAAAGGAGCCAGCATAAATATGAGCAGCAATCTGAGTTATACGCAGACCGGGGATTATCTTCTCCCGAACCTGACCCTGCATCAGCCAAAGACCCCGCTGGGCAAGTACGGCAGGATGCGCCTGAACTTTCTGAAACAGCAGCACCCGGTGCTGTACCACACGATGCTCCTGAACGGGAGCCTGTACCCGACTCTGACCGAACTGGAGCAGACCGCAGCAGCAATGAAGGAGCAGATGATAGTCGATCTGCTGGCGAAGAACCCGGCACCGGACAAAGAGAAGAACCAGATAGCGTGGGTGCAGCACATGAACAGCCTGCGGGAGCAGGTCGAGGAAGTGATTCGGACGGAACTGATCTACAGCTAAGTCTTCTGGATGCCGTCATCCCCATCGAAGCCCAACAAATCGAACATATTGACCGAGCGGAGAGCGAAAAATCGCCCTCCGCTTTTGTTTTGTCACAGGCTGAAATTGAAAACGAACTGCGCAAGCATGGTTCCGGTTTCCAGGATGGCAAGCAACGGATCATCGAACTGTACCAGACGCAGCCTAACCGCAAACTCCGCGCCAAAGCACTGGCACATGAGTACGGCATCGGTGGACATTCTCACAACTTTCTGGACGGCAGCAGCGGTTTTGTAAATCATGATGGGAAAGGACTTGAATTTGACCATTACCCGGATCATCAGAAATTCACGTTAAGCTGGACACAGGTCGAGAAATACATCGACCTGATGATTCAGTCTGACCGCTACCTGACCGATAAAGAAAAAGAGCATCGTGCCGTCGTGCAGGAAGCGGAACGCCAGCTCCCGCTGCTGGATGGTGATGTCGCTGCCGAATACAACGCCCTGAAAGAACAGTATCCCAATACCCTGATTGGCTTTGAACTGGGCGGATATTTTCTGTTCTATGACAAAGATGCAGTCACTGTAAAGGAAGTTTTGCGCTCTAATTTGCTGTCGCAGGAAAATGCGCTGGGAAAAGTCAAGGTGACTGGCTTTTTGCGTGGAGAGTGGGTAGCAAAATCGCAGAAGCTGTGGGCTGAGGGCAACAGCCTCTATCTGGCCGGACAGGGCGAAGATGGCACCCACCACCAGACAAAATATCTGCGGGAGGAAGATTATCTGCCGATTGGCAGCATTATCAGACTGGATGACCGGAACTTCCGTGTAGACCATGTCAACTTCATGTTCAAATCCGTCAGCTTGCAGGATATGGACTTAACTAACAGCGGACAGCCCATCTTCCGAAGCGAGAGTTTGCCCCATATCCGAGAACTGTATGAACAGCAGCAGAACGAACTTGTTGAGGTTGCCCCTGAAAAAAATGCCGATTACAAGGTCGGTGACGAAGTTGTTGTTGACCTTCCCACCCGAACCATCGAAGGCAAAATCGGCTATGTTGGCGAAACCGATGTGCGCATCGACACCAGCGCGCATGGGCAGTCGTGGGATAACGAGGTACTCAACAAGCAGCAATTCGAGGACGGTCTGCGGCGGGATGAACCTACACCTGATGAGGAACTGGACAAGTTGCCTATCTCTGTGGAGGTCAATGGCGAGTGGCAGAACTTTCCGGATGCTGTTGCCGCAGACGAAGCCCTGAACGCTGAACCGATGCCGGAAGCCGCAGGAAATTTTCACATCACGGATGATAATTTGGGTGTCGGAGGCCCCAAGCAGAAATTCGCCCGCAATATTGAAGCCATCCAGACCTTGCGCACTTTGGAGCAGGAGCATCGCGGTGCCACCGCCGAGGAGCAGCAGGTGCTTTCGCAGTATGTAGGCTGGGGCGGTCTTGCAGATGTCTTTGACCCCAACAAGGAAAACTGGTCTGCCGAGTACACCCAACTGAAAGGGTTGCTCACCGAAGAGGAGTATGCCGCCGCCCGCAGCTCCGTGCTGAATGCCCACTACACCAGCCCCACTGTTATCCGTGGCATCTACGATGCCGTGGAGCGCATGGGTTTCCGGTCTGGCAACATCTTGGAGCCGTCCATGGGTGTGGGCAACTTCTTCGGAATGCTGCCGGACACCATGCAGGATAGCCGTCTGTACGGCGTGGAACTGGATTCCATCACCGGGCGCATCGCCAAAAAGCTGTACCCGCAGGCCGACATCACCGTGGCGGGCTTTGAGACCACTGATCGCCGTGATTTTTATGACCTCGCTGTCGGCAACGTGCCTTTCGGTCAGTACAAGGTCAACGATAAGGCGTATAACAAGCTGGGATTTTCTATCCACAACTACTTTTTCGCCAAGGCCATCGACCAAGTGCGTCCGGGCGGCGTGGTGGCGTTCGTCACCAGCCACTACACCATGGACAGCAAGGACAGCACCGCCCGCAAGCACATGGCAGAACGTGCCGATCTGTTGGGTGCTATCCGCCTGCCCAATAATGCGTTTAAGGCGAACGCAGGCACCGAAGTCGTTTCGGACATCATCTTCCTGCAAAAGCGTGACCGCCCTGCGGACATTGAGCCTGCATGGGTGCAGCTTGGCAAGACCGAGGACGGCTTTGCCATCAGCCAGTATTTCGTAGACCACCCGGAGATGGTGCTGGGCGAGCTGACCACAGAAAGCACCCAATACGGACGAGAGGAATTGACCGTTTCCCCCATCGAGGGCGCAAACCTTTCCGACCAGCTTGCCGAAGCAGTGCAGCATATTGAGGGGCAATACACCGAAGTTGAGGTGGACACCCCCGACATTGCCGAGGAAGAAACCACCCGGCGCACCCTGCCTGCCGACCCGGAGGTGAAGAACTTTTCCTACACCGTGGTGGACGGCGAGGTGTTCTACCGGGAAAATTCCGTGATGACGCAGGTGGAGCTGTCCGACACCGCCAAGGGGCGTGTCACCGGCATGGTGGAGCTGCGGCAGATCGTCAACGAGCTGATTCAGCAGCAGTTGGAGGATTACCCGGACGAGGACATCAAGGCAGCGCAGGAGCGTTTGAATGCCGCTTATGGTGACTTTACCGCAAAGTACGGTCTGATTAACGACAAGAAAAACGCGCGCCTGTTCGATGATGACAGTTCCTACTATCTGCTCTGCTCACTGGAGAATCTGGACGAGAATAAGAATCTCAAGTCCAAGGCAGATATGTTCACCAAGCGGACGATTCGGCCAGAGCGTGTTGTCACCAGCGTGGATACCCCCAGCGAAGCGTTGGCGGTGTCCATCGGGGAACACGGTAAAGTAGACCTGCCTTATATGGCAGAACTGCTGGGCACTCCCGGCAACTATGAGCGCATCACCACCGAATTGTCCGGCGTGATTTTCAAAGACCCTGCTGCGGATGCTGACGACCCGGAAGCAGGCTGGCAGACTGCGGACGAATACCTTTCGGGTAATGTACGCGATAAGCTGCGGATGGCACAGCTTGCTGCGGAAAGTCACCCGGAGTTCAAGGTTAATGTGGACGCACTGACCAAGGCACAGCCCAAAGATCTGGAGGCATCTGAAATTGATGTGCGTTTGGGTGCCACTTGGCTTGACCCCTCTATCGTACAACAGTTTATGATGGAAACTTTTCAGCCGCCCTATCGTATCCGATACAACAATGCCATCACCGTTCGCTACTCCCCTTACACTTCCGAATGGCGGATCAGCAATAAATCTGCTACTGGCTTTGGTGACATTATGGCCACTGAAACCTACGGTACCCGCCGAGCCAACGCTTACAAGATTTTGGAGGATACCTTGAATTTGCGTGACAGCCGCGTTTATGATACCATCGAGGAGGATGGGAAAGAAAAGCGTGTGCTGAATCAAAACGAAACCACCCTCGCCCAGCAGAAACAGCAGGCCATCAAGGACGCATTTGCTGGCTGGGTCTGGAAAGATCCACAGCGACGTGCCCTACTGGTAAAAAAGTACAACGAGCTTTTTAACAGCACCCACCCCCGTGAGTATGACGGTAGTCACATTCATTTTGTGGGCATGAACCCGGAGATCAATTTGCGAGAGCATCAGCGCAATGCGGTTGCCCATGTGCTGTATGGGTACAACACTCTTTTGGCGCACGAAGTCGGTGCTGGCAAGAGTTTTGAGATGGCGGCTTCCGCTATGGAACTGAAACGTCTGGGCTTGTGTCAGAAAAGTCTTTTTGTCGTGCCAAACCATTTGACGGAACAATGGGCCAGCGAGTTTTTACGCCTGTACCCCAATGCGAAGCTGCTGGTTACCAGCAAAAAAGATTTTGAACCCGGTAATCGAAAAAAATTCTGTGCGAGAATTGCGACCGGTGATTATGATGCGGTTATCATCGGACACAGCCAGTTTGAAAAGATACCCTTGTCCGCAGAACGACAGGAGCGTCTGATTCAGGAACAGATGGATGAAATCGAGGAGGCCATCGAAGAAGCGAAAGCACAGGTTGGCGAGCATTTCACAGTAAAGCAGCTGGAAAAGTTGCGCAAGTCTCTGAAACAGAAACTGGAAAAGCTGCAAGGCGCAGACCGTAAAGATGATGTGGTTACGTTTGAACAATTGGGCGTAGACAGGTTGTTTGTGGATGAGAGCCAAGCGTTTAAGAACCTCTACTTGTACACGAAAATGCGTAATGTCGCAGGTTTGAGTACGAGCGAGGCACAAAAATCCAGCGATATGTTCGGCAAGTGTCGCTATCTGGATGAAATCACCGGTGGCCGTGGCGTGATTTTTGCAACGGGTACACCCCTGAGCAACAGCATGACCGAGATGTACACCCTCATGCGCTACCTTCAGTACAACACCTTGCAGCAGAAAGGGTTGACCCATTTTGATGCGTGGGCTTCTACTTTTGGTGAAACTACTACTGCCATCGAACTTGCGCCCGAGGGCTATACTTTAATAGGACGATAAACTTGATTGTCCTAAATTGAAAGATTCCGTAAGAAAGGAGGTAGAACAAATGCCTAAAGAACCAAAAATTACCGCACTCTATGAGCGTTTGTCAAGAGATGATGATCTTGCTGGTGAATCGAATTCCATCACCAACCAAAAGAAATATCTGGAAGATTACGCCCAAAAGAACGGCTTCAAGAACGTCCGTCATTTTACAGATGATGGCTTTTCAGGTGTGAATTTCAATCGTCCCGGCTTTCAATCGCTGATAAAAGAAGTAGAAGCAGGAAATGTCGAAACGCTTATTGTGAAGGATATGAGCCGCTTAGGACGAAACTATCTGCAGGTCGGTTTTTATACGGAAGTTCTGTTCCCGCAGAAAAATGTCAGATTCCTTGCAATCAACAACAGCATCGACAGCAACAATGCTTCAGACAATGATTTTGCTCCGTTTTTGAATATTATGAACGAATGGTATGCCAAAGACACGAGCAATAAAATCAAGGCTGTGTTCGATGCCCGGATGAAAGATGGAAAACGTTGCAGCGGCTCTATTCCGTATGGATATAACCGTTTGCCGAACGACAAGCAGACACTTGTTGTTGATCCGGTGGCATCCGAAGTCGTAAAGCGCATTTTTCTTCTTGCGAACGAAGGAAAAAGCCCACGGGCAATCGCAGAACTGTTGACAGAGGAAAAAGTCCTGATTCCTGCTGCATACGCAAAGAAATATCACTCGGAGCAGTACAACGGGATAAAGTTCTCTGATCCGTACCTGTGGGGCACCTCCTCCGTAAGAACAATTTTAGGTCGGCAGGAATATCTGGGACACACTGTTTTACGAAAATCTGTAAGTACAAATTTCAAACTTCACAAGAGAAAAGAAACAGATAAAGGTGAACAGTACGTTTTCCAGAACACGCATGAACCGATTATATCGCAAGAACTTTGGGATAGTGTTCAGAAACGCAGATGCCGAGTGAATCGTGCTTCTGCTTGGGGAACGCACACCAACCGTTTAAGCGGGTATCTGTATTGTGCCGACTGCGGCAGAAGATTGACCTTGCAAACACACTACAGTAAAAAGGATGGGTCTACTCAATATTCTTATCGTTGTGGTGGATATGCAAGTCGGGTGAATGGTTGTACTGCCCATTCAATCAGCGCCGATAATGTTGAAGCCCTGATATTGGCATCGGTCAAACGCTTTTCGAGGTTTGTTCTAAAAGATGAAGAAACCTTCGCTTTGGAACTGCAATCACTTTGGAGAGAGAAACGTGAAGAAAAGCCGAAGCAGAATCAATCGGAATTGAAACGTTGTAAAAAACGCTATGATGAGCTTTCCGCCCTTATTCGTAGCCTGTACGAAAATCTTATGGCTGGACTGTTGCCCGAACGACAGTACAAGCAGCTGATGGCACAGTATGATAGCGAGCAGGCAGAATTGGAATCGCAGATGGAAACGATGAAATCCGAAATTGCCGAAGATAAATCAAGTTCCGCTGATATTCGGCATTTCATTTCGCTGATTCGCAAGTGCAAAAATCCAACAGAAATCTCCGATTCAATGTTTAACGAACTTGTCGATAAAATCGTTGTTTATGAAGCCGAGGGCGCAGGCAATGCCCGCACACAAAAGGTTGACATTTATTTCAACTATGTCGGCCAAGTCGATATTGCTTATACCGAGGAAGAACTTGCCGAACTGAAAGCGCAGAAGGAGCAGGAAGAACGGCAGCGCATGGAAAAGCAGCGCAAACGTGAAAAAGCCTATCGAGAAAAGCGAAAAGCAAAGAAAATCGCTAAAAACGGTGGCGAAATCATTAAAACCAAAACGTGTCCGCACTGCGGGAAGGTGTTTACACCTACGAGCAACCGACAGCTTTTCTGCTCAAGGGAATGCTGGAATCAGGCAAGACTGGAGCAAAAGAAAGCGGGTAGAGAAGCCGAGAGAGGAACTCACTACTACCGGCAGCGCACCTGTGCCGTGTGCGGTCAATCCTACTGGCCTACACACAGCCAGCAGGAATTTTGTTCCGATGAGTGCAGAAGAATCAACCACAACAAGAAAACCTTGGAATTCTATCACAAGAAAAAAGGAAATCTAAAACCAGACCCAGAAGCAACCCCAACGCCGAAACCAAAGGAGGATAATGCAGCATGACTACCTTAAAGAACACGCTCCATGACAGCAACAACGGTCTGGATTACACTATGGTCAACGGCTACTATCTGCCGAATCTGACTGTAGCAGCCCTGACAGAGCAGCACCCCACCGGGCGGTGGGGCCGCTTACATAAAAGGTATCTGAAAGAACATCATCCCATCCGGTACAATCAACTGCTCCTGTCCGGGGAGCTGGGTGGCTACCTTGCCAAGCTGGACAAGCAGACCGAGGAGCAGCTTGCACTGACCGTCCGGCAAATGCAGGAAGCCGAGGGCGTGACCGAAGCCCTGAAAGCTGCCAATCAACTGGAGTGGGTGCGCCGGATGAACAGCATCCGCAACCGTGCCGAGGAGATCATCAAGACCGAGCTGATTTTTGTATAAGGAGGTGCCCACGATGACTGTGCTGAAACCGATGCTGAAACTTGCCCTTTTTCCGCTGCTTCTGCTGCTGATTCTGGCGCAGTGGGTGGGCATCTTCCTCACGACCTTCTCCACGATCCTGACGAATCTGCTGGCGGGGCTGTTCTTCTTCGTGGCTCTGGCAAGCTGGGTCATGAAGCTGGCAGACGGCGGCGAAGTCCTGAAAATGCTGATTACCGCATTTGTGGTTTTCGTCCTGCCTTACATAGCGATAGCTGCTATCGCAAAAATCTCCTTTTTCGCTGATGAACTCCGGGATTTTCTCCAATCCTGAGTTCAAGACCGCCTTGCACAACGCATGGCGTTTTTTTTTGCTACATCGGGTCTGCACAGGGCAGGCCCTTTTTTATTACGGAGGTACAAGCCTATGAAACTGACGTTTGAAGAAAAGAAGCTGCTCTACACCTATGGCTGCGCCGATCTGGAACTGACCCGCAAGCGGCTGTACGGAGTTGCCGGGCTGACGGTTGACCCCGACCAGAACAGGCTGGTGTATGACTTCTGCCGGAAGCTGGAGGACGAAACGCTGGCAGACTGGTATGACCAGATGTTCTACTTCGTCCGTGCCGAGATGGAGTGCTACACCAATATGCTGCTCCTGATGCAGGACATCGAGCAGGACAAGGAATGGAGGAAGGAAGATTTTGTCGAGCCAGATGACAATGTTTAAGCTGGAAACCATGATCTACGCCAGCGAGGACGGGACAAGCAGCGTATTTACGCTGAATCCCGCCTTGCAGAAGCAGCTTGATGCCCTTGCAGCGCAGCACCCGGAGGTGTGTTGCCGCAAGGCAAAGGGAGAAGCCGGCGGTGTGACGTATCAGGTCAGGAATGCGGCGGTGCTGATTGAGCCTGCACTGCTGTCCTGAGCGTAAGCCCCTCTGCTATGGTAGAATGGAGCGCAGCGGTCAAAGTGTCAGAGTGATGCTTTGGCCAATTACATAATTCAATCAACTTGAAATTGAATGAAGACAAAATCTGTGTTATACTATTAGGAGTTTTGAAACACTTCAAATCGTATTAGGAGATTGACATGAACCAAGCATTAACGGCTGTTTCCTTGTTTACAGGTGCAGGCGGAATGGACATCGGCTTTGAAAAAGCTGGTGTCAATGTGATTTTCGCTAATGAACTCATGAAGGAAGCTGCTGAAACATATAAAGCTAATCATCCAGGTAGGACTATAGTCAATGATGATATCAATAATGTCATCGAAAAGATGAACAATTATGAGGGAACTGATCTCGTGTTTGGCGGTCCTCCCTGCCAGGGATTTTCAGTTGCAGGCAAAATGGACCCGGACGATGCTAGAAGTAAATTGATTTTTACTTTTTTGGATGTTGTGGAACGAGTTAAGCCGAGAGCATTTGTTATGGAAAATGTAAAGGCACTCGGCTTTTTAGATAAATGGGAGCCGGTAAGAAAAAAATACCTTGAACGAGCTAGCAGGCTTGGATATCATTGTAGCCCATTTATTTTAAACGCAACAGAATATGGTGTATCTCAAAAAAGAGAAAGGGTCTTTTTCATTGGAATAAAAAACAATCAAGATGTTTTTTTTGAGTATCACATGAACGATCTGCTAGAACAGCAAAAGACTGAAGCGCCAACGATTCGGGCCTTGTTAAAGTCACTCGGCCCAGCAGGAACAGAAAAAAATCCAAATACATGCACGGCGAAAATTACGTTTGCAACCAATCCTATTATGCGGAAGTCACCGTATGCCGGAATGTATTTTAATGGTCAAGGCCGTCCAATTAATATTGATGATTATGCAAACACACTTCCTGCATCAATGGGTGGCAATAAAACACCATTTCTCGACGAAGAATATTTATATGGCGATGCTAATGAGGATTGGGTGGTAAGTTACCATCGTGGCCTTTTAAATGGAACTATCACGCCTGAATTTCGAGAAGCTCCTAAACGGCTACGAAGAATTACCATTAATGAGGCTATTAGGATTCAGACTTTCCCTGATGACTATATTTTCTGCGGAAACAAAGGTAGAATCTATACGCAAATTGGAAATGCAGTGCCAAGCAAATTAGCGGAAGTTGTTGCAAACGCAACAATCCAATATTTGAAAGAATACCAATGAAAAAACAGACGAAAGTGTTGGCTTTCGTCTGTTTTTTGTTAAGAGTTATTTTGATGAAGTGCATTCCAAAGCACTTTCACAGCTTCATGCGTATTTGTATCGTTGACATAGCTGTTAAGGCGACTATAAAAATTTTCTCGCGCAGCAGGAATCATATGCTGCAACATGTAAGATATCCATTCGTAGATGTCCCAGTAATAGTAAATTACGTCTTGATATTCATATGTTCCAAGGCAAAAATGGTACGGGCTGTGTTTTATATCCGAAGGACAATCTCTTTTTCGACAAACAACGACGATCTCATTAATGTGTGTGTGTTTCTCATCATTGTATTTTTTGATACAGTCGTACGAATCAATAATACGCGAGAGATCAAACGGCTTCACAGTAACTTCATACACTCTGTAAATAGAACCGTCAGCTCCTTCTTCATTAATATCACCAGGCTTTTTACTGGTCGTGCTAGTTGCAGAAGCACTATCATCTGCACCACTTACGATGATTCCTGTATGAATTGATGTGTGATAGGACTCTAACAGAAAGCCAAAAATGCGTTGTGGAGTATTCCCTGAGTCGGGTGCTCCATCTATCATTTTTCTGCACAGTCCTTCCAAATGAATCGGATTCGTTGAGGGAGTGAATTCAACCGTCAAAGACTGAATGTGTTGAGCTGATGAAATATATTTTCGCATCAAATCAACCCCAAGATTCGTTCGGAACGCATCGTCCTTAGAATCAATGAGTTTTATCAAATCAACAACGAAATCTGCATCTATTTTTGGATCACGTTGTGAAGCCCATGCTTCGTTAATATTGGATGCTTTGGCAATATTTAAAGGCCCGGATTTTGTGTGAGGAAAGCCCTTTGCATTACAAAAATCTTTTATAGGACCTTCAAAAATAGCACGAGGTTTACATCCGTAGAAATGAGAATAGGCTCGAAAAGAGTCATCGAGCATTCGACCGACTAAAGCAACAAGTATAATCTCACGATAACTCATGGTTTTTGAATCGAATATAGCTGTTAGTGATGATTCATATGGCATATTACCTGTTGAAGGAGCATTGTTTGATGCCAACAAATACAGTTTGTCCAGATATTCAGTGACTTTTGAGTTTCGATTGTCTATATTTCTCCCCATGCTGCATACACCCTTTCAGCTTTCAAGTGGTTTTAATAATCTATAAGCATCAATGCTTAAGGCATTTGCGATGTTTTCGATATTTTCAATAGAGATGTTTCGGCGTTCTCTTTCAATCGCACTAATGTAAGTTCGGTGCAAACCAGCCAACTCGGCTAATTTTTCTTGAGAAAGTCCTGCTTCAGTACGATAAAAACGAAGGTTAACAGCAAAAATATGAATCAAACTCATAGCACTTTAACTCCCTCCAAAACAATTATGTCGCTTTGAAGACAATGCGTCTACAGACAATAAGTCACTATTGACAGAACATACAGAAAAGAGAAAATAATTCGTTCTATCGATAGAGAAACGATGCATCAAATTATGGAAATGTTTGAAACAAGTATGTTATAATTAGACAAAGCATAACAATCGATTTGGCAAAATCAAGGAAAGGAAACACAATGGCTGTTGAAATCAACTGGGATAACTTCTCATTATACAATAATGGCCCTGACGGACTTCGCACTAAGTTTGAAAATCTGTGCCGACAACTTTTTGCTAATGAATTTCTGAAATCAAATAAGCTGATGACACATTTGCATTCGGATCCGAACCAACCGGGTATTGAATCGGAACCAATATTTGATGAGGATACAAATCGTTATATTGGCTATCAAGCAAAGTTTTTTGATAAGAATGTAGACTACAGCCAAATATATCACTCAATGGAAAATGTTGTTGAATACTATGCCGGAAAGATAAATCATGTTGTTCTGTATTGTAATAAGGCGATAACAGCCTCTGGCAAAAGTTATGCAAAGATTGTAGAGTTACTTAATAAAAGTGAAATTTCTATTGAGCTGATAACGAATGAGGAAATCTTAGATATAGTAAGAAAATATCCGTATTTAGCGAATTATTATTTTGGTGTTAATGTTATTACTTTTGATTGGATCATTGCCCATGATGAAAAATCATTTAACACTCTAGGAGAACGATTCAACCGAGAATTCAATGTTGAAACAGAAACCTCAAAAAAACTTTCTCTTTTTGCTAGAAATCAAAATGCAATTCAATATATCAATAGAAAGAAAGAAAAGTTACTTCAAAAAATCGCTTATATGGAAGACCATACAGAAAATCATGTTGATTATCTCAAAGAAATCAAGACAATGGTTTTGTCTTTTGAAGATATTGATAGTGGAACACTCGAATATGCACTTGAATGGCATCAGCGTTTACAATCTTCTATAGCTGAAGATGTGAAAAAAATAAATTTAGAAATTAGCCAAAAGACAGATCGGCTTTCCCGAACTCGCTCCCTTCTTGAACGAAGAAAAATTGATAAAGAAGAGTGGGGGCGCTCGCAAGCTGAAGAAGAATATAATAAGCTTCAAGTTGAAATTGATACGCTTTATGAATTGCTCGATTTGTCCAATTACCTATCTCTAACCGCTGATGAAGGTCGCCTTATCACCGCAAAGGAACTTTTTATTTCTGGCAATGCGGGAATTGGAAAGTCGCATATGCTAGCGGCTGAAGTTCAATCACTAATGAAGAATAATCAGCCTGCGATTTTACTCTTAGCTGGAAATTGCTATTCAGATTTGCCAATTCTCGATCAATTATTACAAGACTGTGAGTTGAACTATTCGTTTGATGAGTTTATAAGCATACTAGAATCGATGGGTAGAGAGCAGGATGCTTATGTCTTATTGTGTATAGATGCATTGAATGAAACGGTTAATTATGGACTTTGGAAAACTGGTCTATGCTCTCTTTTACAAAAGGTAGAAAAATGTACCCGCATAAAATTAGCAATCACTTATCGAACAGAATATGAGAATTCGCTCGTACCAGACAATCTCATCTCAAAAGATAAAAATGTTTATAAGATTTTGCATTCTGGTTTTGAATCCATCGGATTAGAGGCATCGATGGTATTCTTTAACTACTACAAAATTCCGTTTACTTTGTATGAATATTTTGAAGCAGAAATGGAAAATCCCCTATTCCTGACTTTGTATTGTAAAACGTACAGAAATGACGAAGCGAGTCTTCCGGTTTTATATGATAGATTAGTGGAAAATGTAAACAAAAATATTTTCCCAATATTAATAAAGCGGTATAATCTCATGGGATTAACTGAGGGGGACAATCTCGTTCAATCTCTTGTTGATGAGATTTCGACATTGATCTTTGATAAAAAAGAAAAAAGTATTATGGAATCCGACCTTGCAAATATGCGATTCTGGAAATTAAATGGTTTTCCGGTAAGGCCATTTATGGCATTATTGGAAAAAGAAAATCTCATGCATACAAATCTAGTCTCTGGTCAGGAACGGTACTTTTTTTCCTACGATCAAATGAACGATTATTTTTTCGCAAAGAGTTTATTTTCTCAAAATATATCTGACACATTGATTCGCAAGATTTTATGCGAAGAAATTCTGCAACTAAAAGATAACCATGTGAATCTAAGCAACTGCGATATTTTTGTAACGTGTTGTTCTTTTTATGCTCAAGAATTTGGAAACGAATGTATCGATGTGATTGATGATCTGCCTGAAAGTTTTGAGAAGGATTTTGTTGTTAGAACCTACATACGATCGTTTGTTTGGCGTGAGAAAAAATATATTTCCAACAAGGTTTTTCTAGCTGCTGCGAAAAAATACAATGTATCTCGGACGGATTTTTGGAATGTTCTTATTGGAAATAGCGTGAAAAGCTGTCATCCTCTGAATGCGGATTTTTTGCACACGCTTTTAATGGGATATGCGCTTAGCGAACGAGACTATTATTGGACAAAGTATATCAATGGGATTTTTTATGATGATTCAAATCGACTCGTACAACTCTTGCGGATGTATAGTTCGGGAAAAAGTCTTCAGATGAATAAGGAACAGGCTCGGAAGTTGCTTATTCTTTGTGGATGGTTGCTTAGTTCGTCTAATCGTATCCTTCGCGATTATACATCGCAGGCGATGATTGAAATTCTTCGAAATAAATTTGATTTATGCATTGTGCTGTTGAAGGCTTTTGCAGGAGTCAATGATCCATATATCTTAGAGCGTTTATATGGTGTTGTATTCGGAACTTGTTGCAAACGTATTAAAGAGAAGAATCAAGCGTATCTTATTTTAGCAGAGTATGTATACTCAACAATTTTTGACCAAGAAACTGTTTATCCTGACATCTTACTTCGTGACTATGCAAGATTAATAATCGAACGCTTTTTATGGGAGAATCCAGACTACAACGGTTGCATTGTCCATGAAAAAATCATTCCACCATATAAATCATTTCCTATTGAACAAATCGATGAAGATTACATTAATAAGAAATACGATGGTGGACTGTGGCAAATCAAAAGTTCCATGTCGTTTGAAGGACATGGTATGTATGGTGATTTTGGACGCTATGTTTTTCAAAGTGCATTAAAATACTTTGATGTCGATGAAGACGAAATGTACAAGCAGGCAATGTCCTTTATTATTAATGATTTGGGCTATACTAATGAACTTGATAAGGGCAACAACTATTGGGGATATGATAGAAGCGAAACAAAAAAGGTTGAACGTATAGGAAAAAAATATCAATGGATTGCAATGCACAATATTCTGGCAAGAGTTTCTGACCAGTGTGACATTGATACAGATTATTCTGAAACACCAAAATTTGAAGGTCCCTGGGAACCGTTCGTTCGGGATTTTGATCCGACCTTAAATTTCAAACTAACGAAATCCGATGAAATTCCTATATTTGATGAGATAAGCGAGTTGAAAAAAGCTACTCGTGATGAGCATTTGAAGGTTGACGTTTCAAATATAGATAGTGTATCTGAATGGTTGGATTCTGATGGCATTTTCTTTGCGGAAATGCCAAAGGCATTGATTCTTTCTGATTCTAACGGAACTCAATGGATTAGGCTGAGCAATTATATATGTTCAGGAAGAGAGCAGTTGAAAGCTGAAAGGCTCCTGACTTGGAGTTGGTTATACGCTTACTTCGTTACAGAAGAACAGTTTGAGCAGTTCCAAGTCGCAGCTACAGATAGAGTTGACTTTAGTAGTTCAAAGGGTATAGGGCTTGATCCGCAATCGTACTCTGTATTCAATCGAGAATATCCGTGGTCACCTAGTTGTGATTTGCTCAATAAGAGTAGTTCAGTAGAATCAGGTGTGGTTCTTAACATGCCAGAAGAAAAAGAGGTAGAACAGGAGGTTTTAAACGTTGAATTTTTGGAACAATATCTGAAATCACTTGATGCGGATTCCAATCAAGTATTTTCAGATCAGGAATTGAATCAACATCTTTTTAAGAAGGAGATTGTTAGAAAACCAGTCTTGAAACAAATTGGTGAAATTATACATGCGAGTATGAATCTTGTTTGGGAAAGTGAATACGATGCTTCAAAGGATTGTACACTTTCGATGAATGTTCCATGCCCAATGCTAATCGAACAACTTAATCTTCATCAGGAGGACATAGATGGCTTGTACTACGATTCAAGCAAAAGAATTGCGGCATTCGACTTGAAAATATCCCAAGAAGAATCCGGAGTAGTCATTCGGAAAAGTCTATTGGATGATTTTTTGCAAAAAAACAACTTGAAGTTGATTTGGTTTGTGCGAGCATCTAAAGAACTTCACGATGGCAAAGATTTGGCAATACTTCGATATAGCGATAGAAGTGGAGCATATTTCTATAATAATACAGATATTAGTTCAACTATTTATATTGTAGAGCAACGATAAATCATAATAAGAAGGAGCGTGATGCCATGACCCAACCGAAAACAGACCTAGCCTACCTCCACAACGAAAAAGCCAAAGCAGAGCAGAAGCTGCGCTCTTGCCAGCACCGAGAGAAGATTCTTGAACGCCAGATGTCAGAGCTGAACCGAAAAGAGCGTGTGCATCGTCTTTGCACCCGTGCCGGAATGCTGGAAAGTTTTCTGGTCTGTCCGGGAGAACTGACCGACG
>ENA-OWOU01000801-OWOU01000801.1-gut-metagenome-genome-assembly--contig:-NODE-801-length-16443-cov-5.959611_pt1 | contig 16443 bp, 17 predicted proteins | sample MGYA00248248_ERZ651801 | MGnify/ENA primary metagenome ERZ651801 (study PRJEB26908, sample SAMEA4031710) | gut metagenome | biome: gut; feature: normal infant; material: stool | place: China | collected 2015... | reverse complement strand
AGAGTTCTTTACCGCTGAGCTTGACGGTGTAGAGGTAATTCTCGCCGGCTTTCCAGGCATTCGTCGCAGCATTACCGAGACTGACCGCATAATCCTGACCGTCAATCTTGAGGGTGACCTCTACATTCGTTTTGTCCTGCGTCGATTCGGGCTGCACCAAGATACTTACTTTTTTCGAAGCGTCCTGGGCTGTGGTTCTGGCCTGCTGAGTGTCAGCCGAGGCTTTCTGCAAAGTATAATTCGAGATACCTCGTGTATAGGTCGCTGCCGCAGGACTGCTTCCCGGGGTTATCGTACCGTCCGAAATCTTCATTGTAGGAGTGGTACCGCCATCATTTAGTATAGTGCCGCTTTTGTTAGCAAGCACCAACTTGGTTAACGCACCGGTATTCTTATAAGTATGATCCGCGTATACCCGGAAGCTGACCATGGCAAGGGCATGCTTCATGGAGAGAGTGACCGTTCCCTCTTTACCGGATACGCCTTTTTTATAGCTGGCTTTCGGAGTACTTGTTTGGTCGGCATACATATAGTCCACTTCTCCCGAAGCTGTAAGAAGCGCTGTACTGCTACCGCTATTATCTGTTGAAGCATCAATCGCAGCAGATTCTGTCCCCGGAAATACAGAGATATTCACGGTAGAATTAGCAGTCACCTGCCCGCTTCCGTTCACCTTCAAAGCGGTACCGGTTGTCGCAAGCGCCCCGCCTGTCCCCGGCTTATAGGCCGGATAATGCGCATAGATGTTCGCCTCTTCTGCCGAGAGATAAATCTTATCCGTACCGCTATTACTCCAACTGCTGCCGGCATAGGTATAGAGCCCGTAATTATTCGTCGCATTGTTGGTCGTCGCGCTGCTTGCGTATACCGCGATGCTTCCCATCGCAGTTCCGTCCGTAGCCGCATCTACGCCTTGTATCGCGCTGCGTGTCAGTGCCACCTGCGGTGACACCTGCAATTCTACTCTTTCCTCTTCGTCCGGCCCTTCCTCGGGCAATGCGCTCTCACCGCACCCTACGGCAAGAAGCATTGCCGGAAGAGCAAGCAGCCAATGAATTTTCATATTATGGTTCATCATGTTTCGTTTTTCTTTTAATATATAATTCGTTTCTCTTTTGAGTTCACCACGGAGGACACAGAGGACACAGAGTTTTTTTTAGTCTTTCTATCTAATACCTCTTGAATAAATCCCCTCTGTGTACTCTGCGTACTCTGTGGTGAAATTACTCTGTGGTGAAATTATTCCGCCTCCAGGTCACCGTCCACCGTCACCGTAGTCCACGGTTGCGTGGTCACGGAGGTGATTCCTAATTCATGGTCACCGATGGTCAGCGTCACGGTATGGGACATGCCTGCCTGCAACAGATTCTCTCCGGCGGCGTAGTTCACCGTTAAACCGCTGAACGTGCCTATGGAAGTTTCTACAGTCAGTGTATAGGTGTCGCCCGCCTGTAAAGGGGGCACCTGTATCGTTCCTATTTCCACGGAAGCGGTACCGGTCACCTCGGTTCCCGGTCCGGCAAGGCTCAGTGAGAGTCCGGCGGGATGTTCCTCCGTAGCGCTGAACACCGGCACTCCCGTAGCCAACGTCAAGTCCGCGCAAGGCAGCGCCCCGTTCACCGTAATCCGACGGATGCTTACAGCCACTCCGTCCGTCAGGCCCTTGCAGGCTTTGAAGCAGAGCTGTGTGAGCAGATGGTTGAACTCCAGCGGACGGTCCGCCTTCAAGCGGTTGCCGGCAAAGCGCTCACCTTCCCACTTGTTGCCACGAAGCTCGGCGGCATAAAGCAGGTCGGTCTGTCCCGTAAGCACGAAAGACGCCACGCCGCTTACCGGAACGGCCGCCGGAGCGAAAGCGGTCAGGTAGAGCCAGTCGCCCGAAGGGGGGAATACAGGCTCGGCTTCCGCCGCCGCTTTCCACTCCATAGCGCCGTCAGTCCGGACCGTGGCGTCCCAAGCGCCTTCGTATGCCTCCGATAAAGAAGCGTAGTCACCCTTCACAGTAGAAAGTGCCACCGTAGCTTCGAACTCCTGTTCCGGCAGATTGCCGGCAGCGGCATCCCTCGACAGCGCTCCGTCCCGTGCGCAGAGCTGCACCGGGACCCTCTCTTCCATCAAGAGAGAGTCGCCGGCGGCCGTACAGCCGGAAACCCATGCGCCCAGCAGGGCGAAGAGGCTTATCTGTGTAAAAGAGTGTTTCGTCAACATGGGCTACAGGGAAATTTATTCTAATGTCGCGCTGCCGTCAGCACCGGCCTTCCATGGAGTCACGGTAGCGGTAGCCGTCACTTTGGTAGCATTCGCACCCTTCGGCTCTTTCACTGTCAAGGTGATCAGGTGGGCTTCGCCTTTCACTGTAGCCAGATCATCTCCGCTCGCAGCCTTAACGGGCACATTGTGGAAAGGAATATCTGTGCCGCCTACATTGATAATGGCGCAAACCGTCAGTTTAGCCGCAGGACGGATCATGACCGGTGTACCCACTTTCACGGCTTCCGCCGACAGCACATTGTTAGAAATGCCCGGGACAGGAAGAGTACCGCTATTGATATTATCCCACGTCACATCGCCATTGGTAGCGTTCACCATGGTAGGACGATAAGCCTCCTGCACCTCAATGCTTTTCAGGCTGACCGTTTTACCTGCCCACTCTCCTTTGCTCTCGGCAATCGGTTCCAGTTTCATCGCAAAATTAAGCTGAGTGGTGAGGTGCTCAAAAACCAGAGCGGCTGTTTGCGAGGCCCCGCTGTTGCCGGCCTCTACTTCCTTCGCATACATCACGTCCTGCTGTCCGTCTGTCTGAAGGATCTTTACTGTAGTCGCACTCACCTCGCCTGCGGGAGAGACTGCCGCCAGGAAAGAATTGGTCTCCGCACTTGTCGCATGATGGTAAAGAGTGGGATTCAGCCCTAAAGTGGCGGCAGAACTGCCGCCTACCGTGAAAGTGGTGTTCGACACAGTGGCGCGTGCATTCAGCGCTCCGTCATCGCCAACCTCGTTCTTGGTGACCGGAGTAAAACCCGACCATTCTCCCGATGTTCCGTCGTGCATCAGCACGGTAGCTGTCACCTCGGCTCCTTCGGCAGCCACAGCACGGCTGGTGGCCAGGCCCTGTACGCTCTGCGACACCCGGATAGGGGTTGCGTTCACCGGATTCTCGGGCAGACTGTCCGTGTCATTGCTTGAGCAGCCCGCCAATAGGAATGCCATGACCGCTACACTTAATTTCGTTTTCATCATTTTTTCTTAAGTTTATAGTTAATAATATAGTTGTTATTTCAAGGATTCACCGCTTACCTTGCCTCCATCCAGTTCGCCGCTTCCCGGTTTCCCCGCCTGCCACTCTCCTACTGTGGCCACGGCGCTTATCTCTACAGGATCGGGTGCGGAAGGTGGGGGTAACTCCACCTTCACCGTATAAGAGATGCCTCCCTCGCCTGTCCCGCCTCCTTCGAAACGGATGGGAAGTTCCCGGTAGACCCGGTCGTGTGTACGGTCATCGTCCACGGCCAGCGTCAGGTCGAGGGTGAACGTAGCCGAAGGTTGCACCAATACATAGCCCGGAAGAGAAAGTTTGCCATCGGTAAACCCTAATCCATCCCCTCCTTCCTCAGCGGTATAGATGGGCACCGAAACCGTTTCATCCGCAGCGGTAAGCAGTTCCGTAGCAAGCGAAAGTCTGACCTCGCCCGCCAGGCCATTGAAGTGGAGCTCACGAACGCGAAGCCCTTCGGTGTTTTCAGCCTCGATGGTGAGGACAAAACTGAGCCGGGTCAGCAGATGGCGGTACATCAGCAATTGTTCTTCCGCCGGACCGAAAGGTGACGATAGCGAACCGGACTGTTCCCCGGTCAGCATCAGGTCTTCTTCGCCCGTGAGCCGATAAGTCAGGCTGCCGTCCGCCTCCAGGGGAGCCGGGGGATAATATCCCCTCAGAAAGAGCGCCGAACCGTCAGCGGGATAATAGCGTTCGGGGGTGAGGCGGATTTCGTTGTCCGTAGCCACCCCATCCCAGACACCGTCGTACTCTCCCGTGCGGCTTCCATAGGCAATGCCCACGGAAGTTTCGCCAAAGGCGCTGACCAACGCACGGGTGCGGATACCTGTGTAAAGCCGGATGGGGACAGGATCTACCTCGGGACGCGGCTCAAGGGTGCGCTCGGTGCAGGAGCAGAAGCAGAAGCCAATAAGAGCGACCACTTTTATCATATATTTCGGCTTGAATATCATATTCCCAATCTTCTTGTTTTAGTTCACCACTATTATTAAAACCTATATCCCACGCCCACGTTGATCCCCGTCAGCCCCCAACGGACGGACGAGGCATCGTGATGATAGTATGCATGGGGCGGCTCGTTGTCGTAGGCCTTCGCCGAGGCATTGCGATAGCCTCCACGTATCCCGGCTTCTATCCCCCAATGGCGTGACAGGGGCAGATAGACACCGAAAGAAAGTCCGGTATGCCAGTAGCGTCCTGTGCGGCTGGCTCCTGTAGCGCCCGCATCTCCCGAAGGTGAAGGCTGATAGTCGAAGTCGCCCAGTTGCCCGTAAACTCCCAGATAGAACCGGCGGTAACGCCCGTCTCCCCTAAGCCACAGGCGGGATTCGAGGCTAATGCCCGAAACACCCCAGAAACGGTGCTCCTTCCCCCCTTTCCAACCGGAATATGCCGCCGAGGCCACCACTGACCAACGACGGGCAAAGCACAGTTCGGCAGCCAGGTTGGGACGGAAAGCCGCCAAACGGCCCTCCGGCGTCAGACCCGCCCAGTCGGACAGATTGGTTTTCAGGGAGAAGATGACCCGCGAGGGCCCGACCTGCGCTGGGTATGTGTGCTCCGCCGCGAGCGGGCGGGACTGTTCGTGAAGAGCGGGTGCCGGGCACGTTCCGCCTTCCGGCAACGAAGGAGCCCGTGCGGGCAAAAGCGGATAACGGGAGGCATATCCGGCATAGCGGGAAGGGCTCAGGGTATCAGCCGCCAACGGTTCGCGCAGGCATACCACCACCACATCGCGCTCCTCGTCGGGACACGGCACGGCATGGTTGTGTGTCACAAACCAGGCTTCTTTCATCCCCTTGCGGGTGATAAGTTCGGATTTCACACGGCTGCTGCGTACATAACCCAGTCGGAGATTATCGCGCACACTGCTCCCCGACGTACAGTAACCGTCTACGTAGATGCGCATCTTTCCATCCGCGATGGAGGAACGGAAAGCGGTGACTGCCGCAAAAAGCCGTTTCAGTTCGTGGTCGTTGCCACGATAGTCGGCATACAGCACATCACGCCCCTGTACAAAACGGAATGTATGCAGCGAATCGCACCGCCGGGCAGGGCAAGCGCCGCCCTCTTGTCCCAAGGCAGGGGCGGAAAGCAGAAAGACATATAGGAGCAGAAGTAAAATCCGGTTCATGGCAGACAATCTCTAAAAATCAAATTACAAACACAATTCCGTCAAATGAATCTCACCGAAGATGCTGCGCATCATCTGGTTGACCACACCCATACGGGAAGCGACTACCCCATAGCGTCCGTAGACACGCTGTTCGTCCACGTCGGGAGAAACCGGGTGTACACCCTCGTTCAGTATCAGCAAAAGGGATAAAAGGTTGACGGACTCCAAAGGCTTACAGAGTTCGTACGACTCCGGCTTATCCGGAGCCTCCTGACAGACACAACGAACCAAGCCTCCGCCCTCTAATTGAAGCAGAAGTACGGAAGCATCTTTAAAAACACAGTCAGCAGGATGGTAAGGACAGCCGCAGGATGTGTCCCGATAATAGATATAACGCAAAAGCCTGATGGCTTCCTGAGTAATTGCTGTAAGCATATTTTCTTGTTTTGTTGTGTGATGGCCGTTACTTTGTAGGTAACGGCACATGACAGGCCGAAGTGTCAGCGGGCATCTCACTCTCTAAACATCAGAAATAAAAACATTTATACGTTTAGCAACCGGCATAAAATGTCAATATCGCATTTAAACATTTAAATGTGAAAGTCACTCACATGCGGTTTTTCTTCATGAAAAGATAAAAGGCAGGTAAAAAAGACAGTATGGAAGATTATTTGGAGATTTAAACGAAATTATTTACGGTTTTATTTGGATATTTGCTTTGTTTTGTTCACTTTTGTGCAATTATACTCGTGCCGTTACCTACAAATTAACGGCTGATTATCAGCCAGATACTACTACACGGCAGCATTCATCTGTCCCATGGTGTACTTTATGATTCCTTCGTTGACACGGTTTAGCTCTTCCTCTTCAAAAGGTTTCAGGTACGTCTCCGTCACTTTAACGGACGAGTGCCCCATAGCATTGGCAATCAAGCCTATCGGTACTTTTTGACGGAAGGCGGTTGTTGCCCATGTATGGCGGATGGTATACGAACTGATGCGGACACCCAGCCCCAACACCTTGGAAAGCCTGTCCAGGCGATGGTTGAACTTGCGGAGTTCCCGTTGATACGTTTTATATCCCGCCTCACTCCCCCATTCGCAGGTCCCCAGGATGGGGAAAAGATAGTCCGATCCCTCCTGAGGGTTTGCATCGAGATCGATCAGAGCCTGTGTCTCCGCCGAAACAAGGGCAGTCAGCGCACACCCCGTCTTCTTACGCTTGTACGTTAGCCGCTTCTTGGGCTGCAAGCCCTCGGCAGGCAGATAAGCATAGTCGGCAAAAGACATCCCACGGAAACGATACATCAGGCTGGCGCGTACGCATGCCGTACGAAGCGACTTGGGAAGTGCGGAAAGGTCGGCATTGAGTATCCTGCTCATGACATCGGGTTCGATGGCACGCTTGATACCGGCACGCGTACCGGTACTGACGTCGCTGAACAGCATAGGGTCATAGTCCTCTACTATCTTCTCGCGAACTGCCCTGCGATAAGCGGCTTTGAGCATACGGAGGTAGGTGGAAACCGTATTCTCCCTCTTACCCGCTCCCCTCAAATGATTTTCGTACCGTTTCAGACATTCGGGTGTGAGCACACCGAACGGAACAGCCTTATTTCCGCAAAAAGTGGAGAACGACTTCATGGCACAATCGTACACATGGGCAGTGCCGTAACGCCCGCCCGACTTCATCTTTTTGACCAGAGAAGCCAAATAAAATGTTAAACTTTGTTTTTTCATATTTTATCAATTTAATTACAAATAACACCTCTCGCGCGTTCCGGTTCATTACGGGCGCACGCGATGAAACATCAGGACAAATAACTAAATGCCCGATAAACAGAGGGATCGGGGGAAAAAGAACTATTCAAAAAATTCATATATCTTTGCGCCCCAAAATGTAAATTAACTGCTTTTCGGCAGAAATTATAAACATTTAAATGATTTAAAAACATGAACAATCAACACCCAAACTGGCTACTCGAAGGATTCCATCCGATATCCACCGTAGCCATCGCTTATTTTCCGGACTTACAGGCCAGCAGTTCAGCAATCCGCCGCTTCCGCAGCGAAATACAGAAGCACCCCCGACTTGCCCGGGAACTGGCGGAAGCGGAATACCACCCGCACACCCTGATGCTTTCTCCCAGACAAATCAGTATCATCATCCGGCATTGGGGCATGCCGGACGAAGCAGGATTATTGATCACCCGAAACCCGGAATTGAGGGAGACTCTGCTCAATCGTGACCGGAAATTCGACTGATATATTCATATATCTTTTTTTGTTAGTATTTATTATATGGCCCACCTGATATTTTCGAGGGATGACAAGACACCGCATAAACATCTGTGAACCAAACGATAAGAGACAGAGAAAAGGTGGCTCCGGCACTGGCCCACCTATGGAGGACGAAACGGGGAGGAAACGGAGCCTCAAACACAGGCAAACAGAGCCTCCGTCACAGGCCGACAGAGGCTCTGCCGGAGAGAAACGGAGCCTCTGTAGCCACCCTCCCCAGCCTATCCCCCCCGAAAAACAAACAGGAAGCAACAGAGAATGACTTGTTCCAACCAATCAGAACCCGTTTTTTGGACAGAGGGCCAAGGGAGGGTACTTTTGCGGAGAGTTCACCACAGAGTAACACAGAGTTTTTGTTTCTTTTTGATAACCGGTACACTTGAAAAAATATTTTCTCTGTGTTACTCTGTGGTGAGAAATCAGATTAGAAATCCATTAAAAACAAAACTGCCATGAAAACACCAACTGTCGAAATGCTGAAAAAAGGCTATATCGTCATCCCAAAATCTCTGTTAGAAAACTATTTCGCCACTCACGGACAAACAGAGGGGCGATTCGAAGCCCTGATACGGGTATTGATGAACGTCAACTACTCGGATACGGAGTGCGACTCGTGCGGACAGCACTTCATCTGCCACCGCGGAGAATCACCCCACAGCCTGCTCCACTGGGCGAGCCTGCTGGGCTGGAAACGCACGCAAACCCGGCACTTCTTCAACGCAATGATCAAAGAAGGCATCATCGAGCGGCTACCCTCTCCCAACGGAATGATGCGGATACGAGTCAACAACTACGACTTATGGACGGGGAAGCTGAAAGCATACGAAACGGGAAACAGTTCGTCGGACCGGAGTTTCCACCTCTTCTGGGAAAGGTATCACGAGATGACGCAAACAGCCAAAGTAAACATCGGACGTGCAAGGCGCGAATGGAAAAAGCTGAGCGAACCCGAACGACAGGCGGCCATCGAAAGCGTGGAGGAATACTATTGTCACTTGAACGACACACGGTTCTGCAAACAAGCAGCGATGTATCTGGCGGATAAAGCGTTTCTGAATGAATATGAAATGTAAGGTACACGCGCGCGTACATTATATATAAACGAATCAGGGTTCACCACAGATTTCACAGATTAACACAGATTTAAAATTAAAAGGGGAACACCGAAAAATAGAACCGGAACTATGAGAGAAATCAATCTGATTGTTATTCACTGCTCCGCAACCAGAGAAGACCGCTGCTTCACGGAGCATGACCTGGAGGAGTGTCACCGAAGATGGGGATTCGAAGGAGGACCGGACTGTAACGGACGCCCCAAAGACACCCGGACAGAATGGCAAAAACATTTGATGCAGGTATTGGTAGAGGTTACAGAGTCTCACGGAGTTTTAATGCTAATGACGAGAGCTCACCACAGATTACACGGGTTAACACAGATTTATCAATCTGTGTTAACCCGTGTAATCTGTGGTGAACAACCTTATCGCTGACCGAGCTGAGAATCGATAAAGAAAATACCGGAATCACCAGCTCTCTTAATCTTATCGATAATGCCCTGTGCAGTAGCTTCTTCTTCTACCTGTTCGCGAACGAATCCCCAAAGGAAATCCTGAGTCGCTTTATCTTTTTCGGCTGCGGCCATGTCGACCAATGCATCCACTAATTTCGATACATGGCGTTCGTGCTCAAAGACGTGTTCAAACACTTCGAGGGGAGTACCCCAACCGGTAGGAACAACATCTACCTTATCTACTTTAGCCGTACCGCCACGTTTAATAATATATTCGGCCATGGCATAAGCATGCCCCATCTCTTCTTGAGATTGCTTCTTCATCCAATGTGCAAAACCGCTAAAACCTTCTCTTTCAAAATAGAAAGACATAGACAAATACAGATTAGAAGACCACATCTCGGCTGTAATCTGTTCGTTAATTGCATTCTGTAATTTCTCTGAAATCATAATCGTATTCATTTTAAGTTATTAAAATCACTACAAAAATAACAATTTTAAAAGATAGATTGTTCGGAGATTACACTAATTCCTCCGAAGTATAGCCCTTCGGTAATTCACGGCAGTTATAGCCGGAAGCCATAATCTCGCCATAAGCACCGGCGGAACGAAGGGCAATCAAGTCGCCACGCTTCACCTTATTCAGATCGACGGCTTTGCCAAAAACGTCGGACGACTCACAGATGGGACCTACCACGTCGTAGGTTTCAACGGTCGTATCCTCGGAAGTCAGGTTCTCCATCTTGTGATGAGCCTGATAGAGTGCCGGACGAATCAAGTCGGTCATACCGGCATCGAGAATAGCAAACTGCTTGTTGGTGCCTTGCTTGACATAAAGCACTTTTGAAATCAGCGAACCGCATTGTCCCGTGATGGCACGCCCCAGTTCGAAATGTAAAGTCTGGTGCGGACGAAGTTTCAGATGTTCATCGTACGTACGGAAGTAGTCGGCAAAGTCCGGAATGGCCTGACGATTGGGGTGATCGTAATCAATGCCCAGTCCGCCGCCTACGTTGATATGTTCCACGAGGATGTGACGGGCTTCGAGCTTATCCTGCAACTCGTTGACACGGTTGCAAAGCGCAATGAAATCCCCCATATCGAGAATCTGCGAACCGATGTGGAAATGAAGGCCGATAAACTTCACGTTCTTCATGTCCAAAGCCACATCGATCACCTTATCCATATCGTGCATGCTGATGCCGAATTTGTTTTCGGCCAGCCCGGTAGTGATATTGGCATGGGTATGCGCACCGACATTGGGGTTGATGCGGAAAGCAACGTTGGCTACTTTGCCCTTGGCAGCGGCCAGTTCGTTGATGACTTCCAATTCAGGAACCGACTCGACGTTGAAACAGAAAATATCGTAATCGAGTCCCAGGTTGATCTCCCAATCAGCTTTGCCTACACCGGCAAAGACGATCTTCCCGGCAGGAAAACCGGCTTTGATGGCAGCACGGATTTCACCTCCGCTGACACAGTCGGCACCCAGTCCGCTTTCGCGGATGATGGTCAGTACCTTGGAATTGGCATTGGCCTTGACGGCATAGTGTACACTGAAGTTGTCGTAACGTGCCACCTCACGGTTGACGCACGCCAGCGTGTCGCGAAGCACCTTTGTATCATAATAATAAAAAGGGGTCTGCAACTCGCGGAATTTATGAATGGGGAATACAGTTTTCATTTTGAAAAATTACTAATCAGTTTTGAATTCACCACAGATTACACGGATTTTCACAGATTAATAATTTATCTCGTTGATATTTTAAGATTAAAAGTTCTGTGTTAATCTGTGCAATCTGTGGTGAACCTAATTCATTTCTATTTGCCGTTGAACAGCATATCGCTGAGCGACTGCAAAGCAACCTTCTTGTCGCACTCACGAATCAGGAAGGAAATATTATAATTGCTACCGCCAAACGAAATCATACGCACGGGAATGTCGCGCATAGCATCGAGCGCTTTAGCTTCGAAACCTACGTTCTCCCACTCCAGGTCGCCTACGACGCAGATGATACACATGTCTTTGTCGACTGTAACGGTACCGTATTTCTTCAGGTCGTCCAGAATTTCGTTGAGGTGCTTGGTATTGTCGACAGATACGGAAACTCCTACCTCCGACGTACAGATCATATCGATGGAAGTCTGGTAGCTCTCAAAGATCTCGAACACCTTGCGGAGGAAACCGTGAGCAAGCAGCATACGGCTCGACTTGATCTTGATAGCAGTAATATTGTCTTTGGCAGCTACTGCTTTGATCTTACCTTTTTCCGTATCGTTGGAGATCAGTGTGCCCGGCGCAAGAGGGTCCATGGTGTTCAGCAGGCGGACTGGAATGTTGGCATATTTGGCAGGCTGAATACAGGTGGGGTGCAGAATCTTGGCACCGAAGTAGGCCAACTCGGCAGCTTCTTCAAAATGCAGCTGGCGCACCGGTGCTGTTTTGTCGACAATGCGCGGGTCATTGTTGTGCATACCGTCGATATCGGTCCAGATCTGGATTTCGGAAGCATGGATAGCGGCACCGATCAGTGAAGCGGTATAGTCGCTTCCACCACGCTGCAAGTTGTCAATCTCGCCATAAGCATTGCGGCAGATGAAGCCTTGGGTGATGTAAATTTCAGCATCCGGATAGAGTTCCAGTTGTGCCTGAAGTTTATCTTTAATATAGATAGGATCGGGTTCCGCATTCTTATCTGTACGCATATACTCCAAAGCCGGAAGCAATACGGATTTCACGCCACACTCCTGCAAGTAGTAGTTGACCATAGCGGTAGAGATCAGCTCGCCCTGTGCCAGCACCACTTTCTCTTCGAACAGGGTGAAGAGGTCTTTGGTGTACGAACGGATATAGTCGAAATGAGATTTTATGATCTCCAACCCTTTCTGTTTATACTCCTCAGTAGCGTAAAGCTCGTCAACATGCTGTTTATATTTAGCCTCCAGCTTATTGATAATCTCGTTGGCACCTTCCGGATTCTTCTTGTACAGATAGTCGGAAATCTCCACCAATGTGTTTGTTGTGCCCGACATAGCCGAGAGGACAACAATCTTTCTTTCACCATCGGTAATCAATTTGGCCACTTCCTTCATCCGCTGTGCAGAGCCTACGGAAGTTCCTCCAAACTTTAAAACTTTCATTTTCGTTACTGTGTTAAAATTAGTATGTATATTAATTATTTTCTCTTTTCACAAATTCGTCCGTCACATTGACAATGCGGTGTTCGGCACACCGGTATACCTGTCCGGGATATTCGGTAACCAACTGGAGATTATGGGTGGTCATCACTACCAATGATCCCGTCTGACAGATGTTGTGCAGCAGTTCGACAATGGCCTTTCCAGTCTCCACATCGAGGTTCCCGGTAGGCTCGTCCGCTAAGATAATCTCCGGCGAGTTGAGCACGGCACGCGCTATTACGATGCGTTGCTGCTCGCCACCCGAAAGTTCATTAGGCAGTTTATAGCCCTTATTCTCCATCCCGACAAGGTTGAGCACCTCAGCGATGCGCTCCCTGATCTCTTGTTTATTCTTCCACCCGGTAGCGCGAAGCACGAATTCAAGGTTGTCGTTCACTGTACGGTCAGTGAGGAGTTGGAAATCCTGAAAGACAATGCCCAGCTTGCGCCGCAACTGCGGAATGTGCTTGCGTTTGATGGATGTCATCCGGTAACCAAGCACTTCGGCTTCGCCGGAAGCCACATCAAGCTCACCATAGAAGGTCTTGAGCAGACTGGTCTTGCCGGAGCCTACTTTACCCACCAGGTAAACGAACTCACCCTTGTGCAGTTGCAGATTGACATCGCTCAGCACACAGAGTTCCTGCTGATGTATCTCTACGTCGGTATAGTGAATCAGTGTTTCGTCCATGAGTCGCTATGTCTTATCTGCAATTCGCGTGCCAGATCTTCGATGCGGTATCCTTTGGAAGTCAACAATACAATCAGGTGATAGATCAGATCGGAACCTTCGTAGATCAGACGGTCGTCTGTGCCGTTGGTGGCTTCGATAACAGTTTCCACCGCCTCTTCACCTACCTTCTGGGCAATCTTGTTGATACCGGAATCGAACAGGCTGGTGGTATAGGACTTCTCGGGCATCTCTTCGTGACGTCTGTCAATGAAATCCTGCAGCAACTTGAGGAACATGACAGGTTCTTCGTTCTTCTCTCCCCAACAAGTATCAGTTCCGGTATGGCATACCGGACCGACCGGATTTACCTGAATCAGCAGAGTGTCTTTGTCACAATCTTCTTTGATAGACACGACATTCAGGAAGTTACCGCTCTCTTCACCTTTAGTCCACAAACGGTTCTTGGTACGGCTGAAAAAGGTTACTTTCCCGGTTTCAACAGTTTTCTCGTAAGCCTCCTTGTTCATGAAGCCAAGCATCAGCACCTTGCGGGTGTCGTTGTCTTGTATGATAGCCGGAACGAGTCCGTTCATTTTATCAAAATCTAAATCCATGGTTCTTATGTTTTCGGGTTCACCACAGATTACACGGATTTTCACTGATTAATCTTTGATCTCTCTGATTATCTACGATTAAAAGTTCTGTGTTAATCTGTGTAATCTGTGGTGAACTCTTATTTAATTCATTTCTATATCGTCTTTTATCTTCAGGCTAAGATTTGCTCGCGCTTTCTACCTGACGGTAATTCCCTGGCCGCAAAGATACGATTTTAATTCGGGAATTTTAATTTCTCCGAAATGAAAAACACTGGCTGCCAGTGCGGCATCTGCTTTACCAAGTGTAAAAGCATCGCGGAAGTGCTCCATCCGGCCTGCTCCGCCCGATGCGATAACGGGTATGGAGAGTTGGGAAGCCAGCTCCGCCAGGGCTTCATTGGCGTATCCGGTCTTCACTCCATCGTGGTTCATACTGGTAAACAGCACTTCGCCGGCTCCGCGCTCCTGAGCTTCTTTGGTCCACGTCATCAGTTCTTTGTCAGTCTCGATACGCCCGCCGTTGAGATAACATTTCCATCCGTTTCCGGTCTGTCTGGCATCTACCGCGAGCACACATACCTGTGACCCGAAATGCTTGGCAATATCGTCTATCAGCTGCGGGTTGCGAATGGCGGAAGAGTTAATGGAAATTTTGTCGGCACCGGCATTGAGCAGGTGGTCTACGTCACTCAGTTCGTTGATCCCTCCCCCAACGGTAAAAGGAATACTGATATTGGCAGCAATCCGCCGGACCAGTTCGGCAAAAGTCTTACGCCCTTCATGACTGGCGGTAATATCAAGAAACACCAGTTCGTCGGCTCCCTGCTCGCTATAGGCACGCCCCAATTCTACCGGATCACCGGCCTGGCGGAGGTTTACGAAATTCGTCCCTTTCACGGTCTGCCCGTCTTTGATATCGAGACAAGGTATAATTCTTTTTGCTAACACGATTCTATATTTACGATTTTACGTTTGATTAATGGTTGACCACAAAATTACACAGAACTCCAAAGAGTGCAACGGTTAGAGAAAACAGAACTCTGTAAAACTCCGCATCACCCTGTGGTTAAATAAATGCCTGAAGCTCTTTAAGAGTGATACGCCCCTCGTAAAGAGCCTTGCCGAAAATGACGGCAGGCACCCCGGCTTCGTGCAACGCTTCAATATCGGCCACACTGCTCACTCCACCACTGGCTATCAGGTAAAGGGTGGGATGCTCTGTCAGTATCTCCTTATACAGTTCCAAGGAAGGTCCGGCCAGCATACCGTCACAACTGATATCGGTACAGATCACCTTTTCAACGCCCTTTTTCGTATAATCATTTAGAAAAGGGAAAAGTTCACAGTCACTTTCGTCCTTCCAACCGTTGACAGCTATCTTATGATCTTTGACATCGGCGCCCAGAATGATTTTTTCACTGCCGTAACGGTCTACCCAACGACAAAACATATCAGGGTTCCTGACAGCTATACTGCCGCCGGTAACCATCTGCGCCCCGTTCTCAAAAGCGATTATCAGGTCTTCGTCGCTCTTCAGCCCACCGCCGAAATCGATAATCAGCGAAGTGCGGCTGGCTATCAGGTCGAGTGTCCGGTAGTTGACCACATGATGTGAAGCAGCACCATCCAGATCCACAACGTGCAGACGCCGGATGCCATTGGCCTCAAACTCCTTGGCAACCTCCACCGGGTTTTCATTATATACCTTTTTGCTATCATAATCTCCCTGGGAAAGGCGTACACACTTTCCGTCGATAATATCAATGGCCGGAATTAATTCTATCATCTGTCTGTTCTCAATTAACGGTTTAAACTTCCGGGGGAATCAGAGCTCCAGGAAATTCTTTATAATTCTCTCACCCGCCACCCCACTTTTTTCGGGATGAAACTGGGTGGCATAGAAGTTATCTTTATGCAAAGCGGCACTGAAAGGGTGGATATAATCGGTCTCGGCAGCCGTAAACTCACTGACGGGTACATAATAACTATGTACGAAATAAACAAATTCATCACGGGTGAATCCTTTGAACAAGTCACTCTTCAACTGACCGATGGTATTCCATCCCATGTGGGGTACCTTATCCTCGTGTTTCCGGGGCACAAAACGTTTCACGTCGGTATCGAAAATCCCAAGGCAACCGACGTTCCCCTCTTCGGAGAAACGACACATCAGCTGCATGCCCAGACAAATGCCCAATACCGGCTGGCGGAGTTCTTTAATGAAACGGTCCATACCACTCTCTTTGAGATGAAGCATAGTAGTCTCAGCCTCCCCCACCCCGGGAAAGATCACTTTATCAGCGGCTTTCAACACCTCTTTGTCAGAGGTAATCACCGCTTCCACTCCCAGGCGTTTCAATGCATAGTCCACAGAACGGATGTTACCTGCATTATATTTGATAACTGCTACTTTCATTTTAATGTACTACATTTAGTCCGCAAAAATAACGAATTATTGCAAAACCACGAAAAATCGGAGCAAGAAGTTTGAATTAAAAGATAGATTTATAACAGATAGAAAGATTTTCGGCATATAAAACGAATAAGTATTATCCGAAAGGGAAAACAGAAGGAAAACAGGAGACCAATTACACTATTATTTTTTCACACTTTTTTTTCAAACTAAATGGCTTAAAAATGAGGAACTAAGCCAAAATCGCTTCATTTTTTTCAAAAAACTTTTCGTTCAGCTATTGCAGGTTTCGGAAAAATGCCTACCTTTGCAACCGCAATCGAGAGAGATAGCGATTAAGAAATGAAATACTGGTGCGTTAGTTCAGTTGGTTAGAAT
>ENA-OWOU01000800-OWOU01000800.1-gut-metagenome-genome-assembly--contig:-NODE-800-length-16445-cov-3.862598_pt1 | contig 16445 bp, 15 predicted proteins | sample MGYA00248248_ERZ651801 | MGnify/ENA primary metagenome ERZ651801 (study PRJEB26908, sample SAMEA4031710) | gut metagenome | biome: gut; feature: normal infant; material: stool | place: China | collected 2015... | reverse complement strand
GAATGTCAGTGATTCTGTTAAGGCTGATATATTTGGATTTGATATTGCTGATGTAAGTGGCAGCATAAGGTTGTTCTCGGATGTGATAAAAAAACTTGGAATAAAGCTGGATGGTGATGAGCTTTATGAGGAGTTCCAGAGAATGTATGATGAGAGTGTTGATAGAGATGCTGATAAGGAGAAGACTGGAGATAAGATTTGGAACAATGGCAGAGGAAGGTGATTCCTCTGTCATAACATCATGTAGAAAAGTATTGTTTTAGCAAATGACTATATAATATATGGCAAAATGGAAACATAATACAAGTTTTGAATTATGTTGTGAAAAGTTTACGAACATTTTTCGTAGCAATGGGACTGGCAACTGTTACTCCTAATACGCTAAATGATATGATGGTAAAATATAGTAAATTTTGCCAGCGTTCATAATTACGACATTCGTAATTCTTATCCAATGATGTTAGCTTTTCCTGGGTACTCATGTCGTTGGATGATTTAATTAGCATAGTTTTCGTTATGTATTTTTCTTTAGATGTATTTTCTGCATCAGAGATGGATGCAAATGCTTTTAGATACATATTTTCAATGATGCTGTCTTGTAGGGTGCTGTTTTCGCCTATTGTTTGGATATAATTATTTTCATTCATGTGATGCCTCCTGATTAAAGATCTTTAAATTGACAAGACATATTTTAAGATTTATCTTTATAAATGTAAATACTAATGATGATATATAAATGATGTAAATAATAAAATTAGGAGGATAAAATATATTATGAATGATATAGAACATGATAAGGCACAATGCTGGTGCAATCGTCTGCATAAATTGATGAAAGAAAAGAATTATACTCAAAAAAGCTTCTTAAAAGAATATAAGGAAAAATACGGAGGCGGAACTCAGGCAAATATAAGCAGATGGCTACGTGTAGGAAGTAAAATTGAAAATGGAAAAACTATAGGGTTTCCTTCATATGAAACAATGTCAAATTTGGCAGATTTTTTTGGGGTATCAGTAGGTTATCTTATTGGTGAAACAGATTATGAATCATTTGAAATGGAAAAAGTTTGTGAGTTTTTAGGGCTGGAGGAAGAAACCGTAAAAGCTATAATAGGAATAACTTCTGGTGAAAATATGGGCATTGGTGCAAACAGTATGTGCAGTGAATATAAATCAGCATTTCGCTATATTTTAACAGCAAGTAGTTTTCCTGTTTTTATTAAAGAGGTCAGAAAATATGCAGAAAATGTCTATAGATTGAAGTATACAATAAAATATATGGATAAAAAAAAAAAAAAAATGAGAAAAGATTTATTTGATTTGGCTGTTAAGTGTATGGATTATCAATGTATATCAGATGATAAATATGGGAGAATAGATGATTTTGAGGAAAATAGTGTAGAACCTACAGAAGAATTGTTAGAGGCAATTAGGATATTGAACGATGCACAAGATCAAGATTATGCTCAAAAATGTCATATAGAACAAATGGTTAAACTTTCTGAATATGAACTTCAGAAAATATATTTTGAAGTTATTAAAGAATTAACCAAAGAAGAGCATTTACTAGATATGGTAATCCCTATGTGTGTTGAAAAAGATTTAACAAATAAAGATTAAAATTAAAATAGCTTTCTGCTTGTGAAAAGTTAGTGAGAGTAGTTTTTGATTTTAATTTACTAGCAATTTATAAACAACATATGCTTAAAAATTATTTTGACATTATCAAAAAATATGTTTATAATATAAAAATAGATAGTAAGCAGGAGGATTGGTGCATGACAATATCAGAACAAATAAAAGTATTGTGTGTGAGATGTGGTGTAAGTGAAGCAGAACTGGCAAGGCGGCTGGGAAAATCGCCACAAAGCTTTAATTCGAAAATGAAAAGAGAAAGTTTTACAGTAGAAGATTTAGAGAAAATTGCAGATGTATTGGGTGTCGAATTTAACAGAGAATTTATATTAGCAAATGGAGATAAAGTTTGATGAAGAATATTGTAAAAGAATTTAAACTTGGAGAATTATTTTGTGGTCCTGGCGGATTGGCACTGGGAGCAACGACAGCGAAGATTGAAGATTCAGATTATAAGATTATTCATAAATGGGCAAATGATTATGATAAAGACACATGTAATACATATACGAGAAATATCTGCCCAGATGATGGCGATAGTGTTATTTGTGGTGATGTAAGAAAACTTGATATTGACAGTCTTGGAGATATAGATGCATTGGCTTTTGGATTCCCATGCAATGATTTTTCTGTTGTAGGTGAGCAAAAGGGATTTGATGGTGTATATGGTCCGTTATATACATATGGGGTAAAAGTATTAAAGAAATATGAGCCTTTGTGGTTTTTAGCAGAAAATGTTGGCGGATTAAAGAGTGCTAATGATGGAAAGGCATTTCAGAAGATACAGGAAGACTTGAAGAATGCTGGATATAGAATATATCCTAATTTATATAAATTTGAGGAATATGGGGTACCGCAGGCAAGACATAGGGTGATAATTGTTGGTATCAGGGAGGATCTGCCATATGAATTTAAAATACCTAGTCCAAAACCATATAAAAATGTTGATGTTACTTGTAAGAATGCAATAGAGAATCCTCCAATCGGAAAAGAAGCTTATAATAACGAGTTAACAAAGCAATCCGAAATAGTTGTAAAACGATTGAAATATATTAAACCGGGAGAAAATGCGTTTACTGCGGATTTGCCAGAAGAATTGCAGCTTAAAGTGAAAGGGGCAAAGATAAGTCAGATTTATAAGAGGTTAGATCCAGATAAACCTGCATATACAGTAACTGGTTCTGGTGGTGGTGGAACGCATATGTATCATTATTCGGAGCCAAGAGCATTGACTAATAGAGAGAGGGCAAGATTACAGACATTTCCTGATAATTATATTTTTGAGGGGTCTAAAGAGTCTGTTAGAAAACAAATCGGTATGGCGGTACCTACAAAAGGAGCTAAAATTATCTTTGAAGCTATTTTAAGAACATTTGCGGGAATTGACTACGAAAGTGTAGAACCAAGTATAAAGGAGTAAGGTATGTATACTGATAATTTTGAAGAAGAAATATTGTTTATACCAGCGAGAAAAGATGGCGAAGCATGTAATCATTTGAAAATTGTCACAGCATTTACTGATGTTGAGAGAATATCAAGTCATTTGATAAAACTATTTGATGGCAGGAATAAAGAATATGTGTCTGGAATAAAAGTGGACATTATACTTGGGATGACAAAGGGCACGGGTCTGACACAAAAGAAACATGACAAGATATGCTCATTGATAAAAAGATTGAATAGTGTATCTGGAATGCCTCAGATATCATGCAATTATATTGTGGAAGGTAAACAGGTACATTCCAAGGTGTATGTATGGTGCAGGGGGCGAAAGGCAATAGAGGCTTTTAATGGTTCAGCTAATTACACTATGAATGCATTCTTTGTAAGAAGAGAATGTATGGATGCATGTAATCCTAAAGAGGCAAACCATTACTTCAACAGTTTATTGCCTGATACAATAAATTGCTTTGATGGTCAGATAAAAGATAAAGTTTCATTTTCTAGCAAGAAAAATGTAGAAGATGATGTTGCAGATACTAATTTGGAAAATTTATCTTGGGAGAATTATCGGGCTATTGAGCCGGTAGATACATTAGAAGTATCTTTACTAAAAGCAGATGGCAGCGATACGGGATATGGTTCCGGTGTAAATTGGGGAATACGTAAAAATGGCTATAAGAGAAATAGAAACCAGGCATATATTCCATATAATGTGGCAGATCATAAAGATGGATTTTTCCCAGATGTAAATGCTGATGGAACGTATCCAGTGTTTAAGGTTGTAACAAAGGAATATGATGCTTTTTATATGAGACAGGCACAAGCAAAGGGAAAGGCATTAGAAACTCCAGAAAGTAATGCGATAATAGGAGAATGGATAAGGCATAAACTTGGAGTGCCGGATGGTACATATATTACGAAACAAATGTTAGATCAATATGGAAAAACAAAGGTTTTGTTTAAAAAGTATGAAGATGGCATATATACTTTGGAGTACTAATTCTGGCATTAAGGAGAGAACAATATGGAGCAGAAGATCAATATCGATAATTTAGACGATTTGCAAAAACAGGCGTTAGTCTGCATGTATTATGCTATGCTTCCTAAAACAGACGCAAGATATAAGCAGAGAATGCATGATTGGGAAGTGTTAGAAAAGAGATTTGGAACAAAGAAAACAACATATAAACATGCAAAGGATGCTTTTGATTTTTATTTTCCTAACAATGGAAGAAAAGGCTGGAGTGATGATAGAGATTTAAAAAGACGAGGACATGCATATCAGGAAGTGTTTGAGCTGTATAAGGATTATTCTGCAGACCAATTGGAAAAAGCTGTAGCGGAGATTATTCATGGATATGAGAATGAAGAACCAACATTTGTATCTATGAAATGTGGTTTTCCAGATACAGTACATAACATTCTCAATGGCAACAAAGATATAACAGTTGATGGCGTTTATACTCTGAAAGAGGAATTGAATATTGGAAAGCATGTATTTGTTACATTGGGAGGAGACACAGGAAAATCAGAGGTTGATTGGGTTCCAGGGTTTATAGGAGTAGCACATGTAATTAGAGAACCTTATGATTTTGGATATAATGGTAAGGAAAAATACTTTAAGTTTGATATAGAAGTTGACTGTGTTTTTGAAAAGCCATTTAAAAGGGAAGATTTTTTAAGCTATAGAGAAGCATACGATGCTCCATATATAGGACCGGAGTTATCAAGAGATCCGTCACAGGCATTAAGTACTTTGGATAAGATAAAGGCTGTTGCTGTTATACGTGCAGTACTTGATGAATTTCCAGAAATGCTTGAAAAATTTAAGGAAATTTTTGACAGAGAGTTTATGGATAGGGTGCTTGGAGCAGTTACTGTAATGATACCAACATCTGTAAAATTTGGAGAAAGCAAAGAGGATGCAGTAAATTCTATTCAGGAAGAAATGAGCATAGAGAATGAAGGCTCTGAGGAGGAAGAAATGGAATCTAAGCCATATATTGAACCTGATTATTATACAGGGTGTTCACGCAAAAATAAGGATACGGGGAGTGTATATGCACACAATAGAATTGTATTTGGAGCACCAGGAACAGGAAAAAGTTTTAAGCTGGATGACGAGCAGAAGGATCTCATTTCAGAAGGTGGAGAGTACGAAAGGGTTACATTCCATCCAGATTATTCATATGCTAATTTTGTTGGAACATATAAACCAGTACCTACAAAAAATGGAATATCATATGAGTATGTTCCTGGACCATTTATGCGGACATATGTAAAGGCAATAGAAAATGGACAGTCGGAGAATAAGGAAGATGTAAAACCATTTCTGCTTCTTATAGAGGAAATTAATAGAGCAAATGTTGCAGCTGTATTTGGAGAGGTATTTCAGCTTTTAGATCGCGATGATAGAAATGCAAGCCAATATCCAGTTAAACCTTCTGAAGATATAAAGGCATATTTGGCAAAAGAACTTGGTGGAAGGCCAGAGCAGTATGATGAAATAAAGATACCAGATAATATGTATATCTGGTCAACTATGAATAGTGCTGATCAGGGCGTATTTCCAATGGATACAGCATTTAAAAGAAGATGGAACTTTGAATATATAGGTATTAACCATAAGGAAGAAAAGATTAAAGATACATATTTAGTGTGTGATAAAGCACAGGTGCCATACAGAGTTGACTGGAATGAGCTTAGGAAGGCTATAAATACAACACTTGCTTCTAGAGATTATAAGATAAATGAAGACAAGCTTATGGGACCATTTTTTGTATCTAAAAGCATTTTAGAGAATGAAGATGCGTTTAGAGAAACTTTTAAGAGTAAAATTATTATGTACTTATTTGAAGATGCAGCAAAGCAGAGAAGGCATATGTTGTTTGAAGGCTGTGATGAGGATATAAGAAACCAATATTCAGCGATTTGCGAGGAATTTGATAAAAGAGGCATAGATATTTTCTGTAAAGAAATCCGAGACAAAATCAAGAAAGAATATTTGAGTGAATTAGAATGAGAAGGGAATGTTACTGGATGATTTCTAAATATGTCAAAGAGCAGAAGCGGTATACTCAAGATGAACTTAGAAAAATATTTGAATGCACTGCTGATGAAACAGTGCAGATTATAAGAAAGTTAAAAGAGTATGGAATTGTTAAAAATGTAAAAAAAAGTGATAGGCAAAGTATGCTCTCTGACTTAGTTGAGGAAGATATCAGAGTAACAGATATCGAAAGTGGAGAGCGGGAATTGTATTATGTGTTTTCATTTGTTGGAGTAATTGTTGTATATGGACGGGTATTAAAGTGTTATCCTAAATATATTAATTCTTGTGGTAGTCCAATAGCGCAGATGAAGCAGATTATGCGTGTTTTGGAAAAATATAATTCAAAAGAGCAGGTAATAAAACTGTATAATGAAAGTGATGATGGAGGATCGTTTAACTTATTGGCAGTAATGCTGTATTTGCTGCAGGATTATTATGATAATGGAATATATGCTAATGACGTTGAGATTGTTGAGACTAATGGCACAGGAGAAATACTGTGGGACAGAACAATCAATGAAACATTTTCATATATATCAAATAATAGGCCATATTATACTGAATTACAGACAAAAAAGCGAACTTCTGATGAATATGATTTTATCAGACGCTTATATGCATGTGTATTGACTAAATTTTCAAAGGAACTTGAAGAATCCGATCTGCCAGAGTTGTTTAATATTGTGACAGTAGAGCTGTCGGAAGAACAACTGGAAGATTTGGGGGATGAAGATTATATTTTATATAGGATACAAAATGAACTTAATGTGCAGTACAACACAAGAAAACAACTGGTGTTGAAGGCAATGTATGCGTATATAGCACAAAAAGCAAGCTTTAATAACATTGATAGTTTTAGCATATATGGTACCAACAGCTTTAACTTAGTATGGGAAAAAGTATGTGCACAGAATTTTGGAAATGTTTTAAATATAAAATTATCAGAGCTGCCACTTGGAGTTTGTGATGATTATAAAGAAAGTAAAGATAGTACTTTAATAGAAATAATTGATAGACCAGTATGGCATAAGACTTCAGATAATATTAGTGATGAAAAGTCAGATACACTAAGACCAGATTTGATTAGTATTTATGAGTGTGGTGAAAGTGGAGAATATTGTTTTGGCATATATGATGCAAAGTATTATAACATTAATTTTCATAAGCATGCGTCAGAATACAAAGTTATAGGACAGCCTGGAGTGGCAGATGTTACAAAGCAGTATTTATATCAGCTTGCGTACGATGATTTTATAGCAAAGCAAGGATACAAATATGTGCAGAATATGTTTTTTTGTCCTGATGAATCTGGGGATAAAGAATATGGATGGGTGCAGATGGATATGCTTCATCAAATTGGAGATAAAAAACTCGAGAATGTAGCAGTTGTAAAGCTTTGTGCATCAGAAATGTATTCTTTATATTTAGCAGATCATATAGTTAGTGAAAATGAGATGGACAAATATATTCCAGTAATTGGACGACATGAAGTAGATAGTCAAAACTTTGCAAATAGGATGATGGCATATCTAACAAGAATCACAACTGCCAGCAAATTGGCTGAAAAGAAACTGGAAATGAAATCGGACAGAGGCAGGCTTATATATCCGAAACAGATAAAAAGAGAGTTGGGTGCCAAAATTATATATGATGCTATATGCCCTGTTGCAAGTAATGCTTTTTATGGATTTAATCCATATGAAAAAGAAGACCATGAAAGTATGGTGGCAGAGGATATGGGCGATTCTTATAATCGTTGCAGTCAGATTGCGGATGCCTCTATTGAGATAGAAGAAATTATAAAAGATTTATCAGAAGCGGAGCTTAGAGATGAAAAAGTATTTAAAGTAGTACTTAAAAAATGTATTGAAAGTAAATCAGATATTAAACCTATGGCGGATGGAACATCGCTTGATATGCTGACAGACAAAATAATGGAGCTTGTTAGAGATGTGTATTTATAGTGTGCAGCTAATGTACAGTTATAAGTATAAATGTCAGATAAGAAGTAAATGAGAAAAGAACTGGAAAGCTAGGAAACAACAGATTGTTGAGGTGATTTTGTGGCAGATGATTTAACAAAAGAACAGCGGCATAAAAATATGAAAAATATTCATGGGAAGGATACCAAAATAGAAGTTATATTAAGAAAGGCTTTATGGAACAAAGGATATCGGTATCGCAAGAATTATAAAAAACTTCCGGGAAGTCCAGATATCGTGCTGACAAAATATAAGATAGCTATTTTTTGTGATGGAGAATTCTTTCATGGAAAAGATTGGGATACTTTAAAAAAGAGACTTGAAAAGAGTAACAATAGTGAGTACTGGATTAGTAAGATATCCCGCAACAAAGAGAGGGATGATGAGATAAATAAGAAATTGGACTTTGAGGGCTGGACTGTAATCCGGTTCTGGGGTGAAGATATAAAGAAACATACGGATGAGTGTGTGAAGGTTGTGGAAGAGACAATTTTTGATATGGTTATGTATGATAGCAATGATGTGTAGAAGTAATAAGCAGTGGAGAAGGGAGAAAATAACTTATGACTACAGAAGAAATTTTACATTTAAATTTAACAGATGAACAGTATGCGGCGGTAATTGACGATTCAAGAAACATATTATGTCTGGCTTGTGCAGGTTCCGGGAAATCAAGAACTTTGGCATACAAAATAGCGTATTTGATATCCCAGGGTGAGGAACCAGAAAGTATTATTGCGTTTACATTTACAGAAAAAGCAGCAGAATCTATCAAACGTAGAGTTGCGGAAGCATTGCGAAAGTTTGGATTATCTGAAAATATTGTAGGGGCTATGTTTATTGGAACATTAGATGCGTTTTGCCAGAAACTGCTTGGAGACATTAACGCAAAGTATCGCCAGTTTGATATTTTGGATCAGAACCGTTTGGTGTTATATGTAATGTCGAGACAGTATAAGTTGGGATTGAAGAATGGAAAGGGCTATTTTAATCGAATCAAAGAATTTACAGATGCATGGCAAACAATGCATAATGAAAATATAGATCTGAAAGACATTGAGAAATATGATACGGAATTGTTTAATAGTCTGTCATGTCTTTCTGATTCAATGAGTGCAGATGGTTACATGGATTTTTCTTTTGCAATATATCTTGCAGTTCAGGAATTAAAAAAGATAGAAAAAAAGGAAGGTTCATATATTGAGAAGTTTAAGTATCTTTTTGTTGATGAATATCAAGATATTAATCCTATTCAGGAAGAGTTTATAAAAACACTATCTGAATTTTTAGATATGTTATTTGTGGTTGGGGATGATGATCAGTCAATATATGGCTGGAGAGGTGCAAATGTACAGAATATTTTGACTTTTAAGGATAGATATAAAGATGTTAAAATACATAAGTTGTTGGTCAATTTTAGAAGTACAAAAGCCATAGTAGAGACTGCAAATAGTTTTGTTCAAAAAACAATTCCGTTTGAAAGATTACCTAAAGAGATAAAATACCATCAGAATGGTAATATTCAGGATTTGCGGAACTTGTGGTTTCAGGCCAGGGAAGATGAAGCTAAATGGGTTGCGCAGCGAATTAAGTCACTAATTGGCACAACATATATTGAATATAATTCGGATGGAACAGAAAAAAGCAGAAGAGGACTTACTTATAGTGATTTTGCAGTACTTATTAGGAGCATTCGCTCACAAAAAGACGAGAATAAGGATGTTCAGTTTGTAAATGCAATGAGGGAACTGGATATACCTGTGAAAACTTCTGGAGAAGGCGGAATTTTTGATAGACCATATGCACAATGTATATTGGAAATAATGGAGTTACTGAGAGATGGAACGGGAGTAAATCGAACTGATGCGGAGAAATGCTTTGTGGAATCAGTCTTGCCTATTTTTCCAGATGCGGATAAGAATAAGTACTTTAATGTTTTGCAGGAATGGTATTCGAACATATATACACCAGCAACATCGGCAAGAAGAAAAGTATACCCGCAGAATTTTTTACATCAGCTAGTCGATGCGCTTAATTTACGAATGGTTAGAGATGAAACAGCTTTAAGAGATTTGGGATTATTTAGTGATATAATTAAGGATGTGGAACAAACATATGTAAGTATCGATTCTGAATGGAGATATAGAGAAATGCTTAACTTTCTGCAGAATATAGCGCAGAATTATGAATTAGATTCTGTAGACTACATTTCAAAGGTTGATGCGGTTAATGTATCTACCATACATAAAGTTAAAGGACTTGAATATCCTGTTGTGTTTGTGGTGGATTTGGTTAATCAACGTTTTCCTGGTAAAAAAGGACAGTACAGTGGAATTTTGCCAAAAGAATTGATGGGAAATGCAATAGATAGAGGTGCATATGGCAATAGACTAGAGGATGAAGCCAGGTTGTTTTATACAGCTATTACTAGAGCAGAGCGTTTGCTGTATTTGACAGGAAGTGAAATTCATCCTGGATTAAAAAACAAGAAGAAACCATCTGTTTTTACCGCAGAATTGAATCACCCTGATATGAGAAAAGATATGACTATAGATGAGTTAGCTGATAAGATTGAACCTATCCCAAGATTTGATGACAATGAACTGCCAACAGATTTTTCGTCAGTTAAATCATATCTTAAATGTCCATTCATGTATAAATTGCAGAATATATATGGGTATAATGCGGCAGTTCCTGAATTGTTTGGATTTGGACAAACTACACATACAATATTGGAAAGATTGCACCAGAAATATAAGGATAGAATTCCGACAGAGAAAGAAATCTTTGATATGGTTGAAGATACATTTATGCTTAAGCATGTATTTCCAAGTAATGATCCGGTAAATAGACCGGGTTCTTATGAACGAGCTAAGATGCTTGTTCATGAAATCATGAAAAAATACGTGAATACATATTCAGATGATTTTTGCCGGATTCGTCAAGATGAGGCACGATTTGAATTGTTGGTAGATGAGGCGTTGATTACAGGTTCTATTGATTTGTTGTTGAAAGAGGATGAAGCTCAAAACATTGATGCAGCAGAAGTAATCGATTTTAAGTCAATGGAAATGTCAGATAAATTGGAAGAATTTGATTGGCGAGAAATGTCGCTTCAAGTGCAACTGTATTCAAGAGCTGCAAAAGAAGTAATAGGAGAGAATGCGGAGACAGGATATGTCCATACATTAAAGGATAATAATAGAGTGAAAGTTCCAGTTGATGAATTATCAGTTAAAAATGCAATTGGTGCGATTGAATGGGCAGTAAAAGGTATTTTGCAGGAAGATTTCCCGATGAGAGCGTGTTCTGCAAATTGTACAGAATGTGACTATCGGGCTCTGTGTAGGCAGGAAAGAGAGGAGTTTAAGCGAAAAGAGCTACCTCCAGTTATTAATACTCCTGTAGGAGAACGAGTTATTGCAGCATTTGAAGAGGATGAATTATAGATATGAGAATAAAATATGAAGCAATAGATATTTTCTCTGGATGTGGTGGAGTTTCTTGTGGGCTTTCTTTAGCTGGATTTAAAATAAAGTCAGCAGTCGAAATTGAAAAGCATGCTGTAGATACATATCTGAATTATGAGCCATTAAGCAAAGTGAATGTATTAAATGAGGATATTTGTAAGTTGAGTGGTGAAAAAATATTGAAAGCTGCAAAAATAAAAAAGGATGATATTTATTTGTTTGCAGGATGTCCGCCTTGCCAGAATTTTTCGAGACAAAATCCACTTAATAAAAACAAAACAGAGGAAGAAAGAAAAAAGTTATTATTTGAATTCTTACGTATTATCGAGGAAATTTTGCCCCCATTTATATTGATGGAGAATGTTCCAGGAATAAAGTCAGAAATAAATGGTAAAATTTTAACGGAATTTTTAAATAGATTGAAAGAAAAATATGATGTGTATGATGAAATTTTAAATGCAGCAAATTATGGTGTTCCACAAGCAAGGAGAAGATATGTTCTACATGCAGTTAGGAAAGATATTAATAATGAGTTAAAAACATATGGTTTTGTCTTTGCATTGCCAATAGCAACACATAATAAAAATGGTACAGATGGATTAAAATCATGGAAAACAGTGAGAGATGCAATTGGTGATTTACCGCCCATTAAAGCAGGGGAACTTTATCAAGGTAATGTTAATATTCATAATCACAAATGTGCTTCTCTTTCAGATATTAATCTAAAAAGGATAAAAGAAATACGAAAACATGGAGGAACGAGAACTGGTCTCCCGGATGAGTTGGTATTAGAATGTCATAAAAAGAAAGACAGTAAAGGAAATGTGTTTAATGGACATAAGGACGTGTATGGAATAATGGACCCAGATAAGCCATCTCCTACGATTACAGGTGGTTGCCTTTGTTATTCTAAGGGAAGATATGGACATTATAGTCAAGATAGAGCAATTTCGATAAGAGAAGCAGCACGATTACAGACATTTCCAGATGATTTTATTTTTAGTAATTCATTGACTGATTCTGCTTTGCAAATTGGAAATGCAGTACCAATTGATTTGGTTAAAGTCAGCGGAAAGGTTTTTAAAGAGGCTATAAAAGCAATAAGAATTAATAGAAAAAAGAGTTAGGTACACAAGGTGGGAAGTAATATATGGATTATAATCAGATGCAAATGACAATAGAAACAATTAAGAGAATGAAAAATAGAGGTGTGTTTATTAATTATATTGAATATATAGACTTTCCATTCTATAAAAATTTAATTCCGAGAACAAGAATAAACTTTGAATTTCCAATGACAGTTTTAATTGGAAAAAATGGTTCTGGAAAGAGCTCGACATTGCATGCTTTATTCGGAGCACCTCAGGGATATACATGTAGTGATTTTTGGTTTTCGACAGATGTCGATCCTATAGCAGAGAGCGGGGATAGAAATCGTTATTTTTATGGATATATTGAAAATAAGGATAGTGATATTAAAGAGGTTATGAAACTCCGGATGAAAAGAGGTTCGGAAACCAAGAAGGAAGATTTGGATTACTGGGAAACTAGCAGACCATTGATGAAGGATGGAATGTTACAGAGTAAAAGAAATTCACCAGTAAATAAAGATGTCATATATCTTGATTTTAGAGCCGAGGTAAGTGCATTTGATAAAATATTTCATTTTTCAAAAGAAAACTTAGATGAAAGAAAAAATTTATTGCGTCAGAGATCTAAATATTTAAAGCGTTTATTTAATGGTGAACCGATGAGATTCAAAGGGACACAGGATAATAAAGTGGGCAATTTAGAGATATTGTCAGAAAACACAGTAAAATGTATTGGCAAGATATTAAATAAAGAGTATACAGATATTAGAGTAGCAGAACATAAACTATATAGAAATATGGGTACATCTGTATACATGAAAAACAAATATGAAATGGGATATTCGGAAGCTAATGCTGGAAGTGGAGAAATTGCTGTTGTACAATTAGTAAGAAGAATTGAAAAGGCAAGGGATTATTCTTTAGTGTTGTTGGATGAACCAGAGGTGTCATTGCATCCAGGAGCACAGGAAAACTTAAAAGAATATTTGCTTGAGGCGATCAAGACTAAAAAATTACAAGTGGTTATTTCTACTCATTCACCAACATTAATAAAAGGATTACCAAGCTCTGCTATTAAATTATTTAAAACGAATGAATATGGAAAATTTTATGTTCAAGAAAATATTAATTATGAAGAAGCCTTTTTTGATATAGAAAATAGGGTTTCGAATAAAAAAATGATATTTTGTGAGGATTATGCAGCACAAAAACTTGTTGAAAAAGTTTTGATGTATATAAATAAAGAACAGTATTTTGATGTTGTATATTATCATGGTGGGGAGAAAACCTTGGTAAATCATTATATGACACCTATTGCTCTTAATAGATATTTATCACAAAAAATTTATTTGATGTTAGATGGAGATATGAAAACAGATTATGTGTTTAATGAAGATGTGTTGACAAAAAATCAAATAGAAGACGATAAATATTTAGAGAGATGTGTTAAGGATGCATATGGTATGTGTTTAGATACTTATCCAGATAGTGAAAATGGTAATGGACGTGTTGATCAAAAATGTGAACAATATTTAAGTTATTTACGTTATTATAAAACAAATGTGTTTTATTTACCTGGGAAAATGATCCCAGAGGAAATCATTTTGAAAAGTAACTATGTTGATAAGATGTATAAAGAAATATTGAACCAGTACAGAATAATTAATGCATTTAATGCGAAAGAAGTTATAAGAGAAATATCAGAGTTTGATCACGGAGATGGTTTGCATATTAATGATACAATATCGGTTTTAGCAAATAAATGGAGTCAAGAGGAAAGCATCTGGAAGGCAGAATTGATAGATATGATAAATGAAATTTTTAATAAATAATATAATTTATAAGCTTTTATGAGAAGAGAATTGTGGCAATTGATCTTTTTATACAGTATGTATTGGTTAAAATCAAAGAGCTATATAAGAATATTCTGAAATTTGATTTGTGTCAATAAAGCCTATGAGTTGTGGTGGGATTAACATAAGAATGATGAGATTCAAAATCATGGATATAAGCCAAATGGATTGGAAGCTTTTTCGAGAAAAATTATCTGACTGGCAGGAAAACTATATGGAAGGTCTTGTTAAAGAGTATGCAAATTTTCTGAATGATGATAAAAAGCCTGCATCAGAGAAATTTTGGGAACTTGAAAAACGGATAAAAGAAGATAAGCACCATCCAGGAGTTATCATGGAGTTGAAAAAATCAGAGGTAATATGGGATATTGCACGTCTTATAAGATTAAATGTAATTATGTACGAGGATTTATCAGAATTTAGTGATGAATTACAGAATGAAGCAAAAAGAATACTTGAGATGAGCAGGTGATACATATGGAGATTGGTGCAACAAAAGCAGTTCAAGATCGACTAAAAACAACAAAGATTGAAGAAAGCAAAGGTGCTTCACTTGTGTTCTGCTGGGACACACATTTGACGAAAATAAAAGGAAGAAATGTCTTGTTTATTGTGAATGCCAGTAATCGTTATACAATAGCAATGACAGATATTGAACCAAGAAACTGGAATTACTATACAATGTATATCAGCCGTGTGATTTATGGCGTGATGCAGGAAATGGGATATTCCGAGGAGCAGATAGGGCAGTATTTTAAAATGTCAGGCGATACAACTGTAACAAAAACTCATGGTAGGAAATCGGTTGGTGGCATTAACAGAATGGTAATGGATGCACAGTATTTTGGTAAGAAGCTGGAGAAAGAAGCAAAGTATCAATGGGAACTTAGTGAGTATCTGAACAGAGATATCTGCCAGCCAGAGGGATTTGATGCGTATGGATATCCGAGTGAACTTTTTAAATTAGACATGGAACGATTAGGGATTGCTGCTAAGAGAAAGCCTGTAAAGATAATCGATTTTACCAGGTACATAGATACTAATCGCAGTTCTAACCATTAGCGCAAAAGAATTGTTAAAACAATTGTTTGGGCATAAGAAGTTAGTTTGCAATGACGAAAAGCAAGATGTATAAAATAATTCGTCGCTAAAAAAGTGACGAAAAAAGCGACTGAAAAGGAGAACATTTATGAGCATAACATTTGAAATAGTCAAATTTAAAAAGTCAACAAAAGATGATTTGTCTAATTTGCATATGTTTAATCCTTATGGTTCAATTCCAATATTAGATGATGATGGCGATAGCACGGGATGGAATATTTATATGTTCAGGGTTGATGATAAGGATATATAGAATATTATAAATAGCAGTTATGCAGTCAAAATGGAACTCCCAGAATGCATTACAGATTATGATAGTTTTTTTGAAGATTTGGGATTCACTAAAGAGGTAGTAAGGAATGGAGATGTTCGCATTATAAAATCCAATTCCAGATATATTACTATTTCTTATGGTGATAAATCAAAGGAGATAGAAAAAAGCAGGCTTGAAAAATATAAGGTGATGGTTCAAACAAAATGTGTTGTTTTGAAGATTAAGGCTTTATGGAACAGCAGTGAAAATAATTTATATGGTATAGATAAAAAGAAAGCTATAAAGTGTATACCAGATATTGAAGATTATGAATATGTTCCAGTTAATAATAGTATGCTGGCAAAAGCAGAAATTCCCTTCTTGATATTTGAAAGAAACTGGGGAAAATGTTTTATAGAGATGTATTGATAGAATCTAGAGAAAGGAACACTTTTATGAGCAAAGAATTACAGATAAGAAATAGCACTGTTGATTTCTTGGTTTTCACACGAGATGCAGGAGAAGGCGGAATAGAAGTCAGGGTTCAGAATGGCGATATATGGCT
>ENA-OWOU01000799-OWOU01000799.1-gut-metagenome-genome-assembly--contig:-NODE-799-length-16452-cov-15.585649_pt1 | contig 16452 bp, 21 predicted proteins | sample MGYA00248248_ERZ651801 | MGnify/ENA primary metagenome ERZ651801 (study PRJEB26908, sample SAMEA4031710) | gut metagenome | biome: gut; feature: normal infant; material: stool | place: China | collected... | reverse complement strand
TGATGGGGGGCGACAAGAAATTTGTTGATAAATTGCAAAGCGTGTTTGATGAAGGAAATTATGATCCGGCCAATGAACCCGATATAGCTTATCCTTACCTGTTCAGTCGTTTCAAGGGTGAAGAATGGCGTACACAGAAATTGGTGAAGGAATTGCTGGCTAAGTATTTTACAACTAAGCCGGATGGGATTCCCGGCAATGATGATACGGGTACGATGTCTGCATGGGCTATATTCAGTATGATGGGATTCTATCCGGATTGTCCGGGTGTGCCCGAATATACATTGACTACTCCTACTTTTGATAAAGTGATCGTTCAGCTTGATCCTAACTATTGGGGCAAGAAAGAATTGGTTATCAGGAAAGAAGGACAAGGAGATTATATAAAGGAAATCAGACTGGGCAATAAGAAAATCAATAAATATTTGATTTCGCATGATGATTTGATCAAGGCAGGTGAAATTACTTTTATAGTAACAGAAAATCCTAATAAGAAATAACTATGAATACGAAACGATTTTTGTGTGCTGCGTTAGGAGCTGTTTGTTATTTTGCTTTTTTGCAAGCGCAGGTACGTACAGAGCAGACTTTCGAAAAAGGGTGGAAATTTACCCGTGAAGATAATGCGGAATTTGCCAATCCCGGTTATAATGACAGTAAATGGCAGAATGTCACCGTTCCTCATGATTGGGCGATTTATGGTCCGTTCAGTATCAATAACGACAAGCAGGAAATGGCTATCACTCAGGATGGACAGACCGAGGCGATGGAACATGCCGGACGTACCGGAGGTCTTCCGTTTGTAGGAACCGGATGGTATCGCCTGAACTTTGATGCTCCCGGTTTTGAGAAAGGCAAGAAAGCGACTTTGATATTTGACGGAGCAATGAGCCATGCCCGTGTCTATGTGAACGGGCAGGAGGCTGGTTATTGGCCATACGGTTATAATTCTTTTTATGTGGATGCGACCCCTTATCTGAAACCGGGTGAGAGGAATGAACTGGCAGTCCGTTTGGAAAACGAGCCTGAATCATCACGTTGGTATCCGGGGGCCGGATTGTACCGTAATGTTCATCTGGTAATCAATGAAGATGCGCATATCCCTGCTTGGGGAACCGTAGTGACCACTCCGGTAGTAAAAGATGATTATGCCAGAATTAATGTGAAAACCAATTTTGTGATGCCTGAAGGGAAGAATGTCAGCAATTACCGTATTGTGACTGAAATTGTAGGTCCTGACGGGAAGAAGCTTTCTTCCGACGATACTCCCGGTGATAAGTTGGATGCGACCTTCTTTAATCAGAATTTTGTGGTTTATAATCCGTCTTTATGGTCACCCGAGCATCCGGCGTTGTATGCTGCTGTGACAAAAATATATGATGGAGAAAAGCTGAAAGACGAATATACCACCCGCTTTGGTATCCGTACTTTGGAGATTATCCCCGGCAAGGGCTTTTTCTTGAATGGAAAGCTGACCAAATTCAAAGGGGTATGTAACCATCATGACTTAGGTCCGTTAGGCGGTGCTGTAAATGATGCCGCTATCCGTCGTCAGATTCGTATTCTGAAAGATATGGGTTGTAATGCTATCCGTACTTCTCATAATATGCCGGCACCCGAATTGGTGGAGGCTTGTGACGAAATGGGTATGATGCTGATGGTGGAGTCTTTCGACGAATGGAAATCGGCAAAGATGGCCAACGGTTATCATAAAATATTTGATGAATGGGTGGAGAAGGATCTGACTAATCTGATCCGTCATTACCGTAACAATCCGAGTATTGTTATGTGGTGCATCGGTAACGAAGTACCCGACCAGTGGAATGGCAATAACGGACCAAAGCTTTCGCGTATGTTACAGGATATCTGTCATCGTGAAGATCCTACCCGTCCTGTAACACAAGGTATGGATGCGCCTGATGCTGTAGTAAATAATAATATGGCTGCTGTGATGGATGTGGCCGGTTTCAATTACCGCCCTCATAAATATCCTGAAAACTATAAGAAATTGCCTCAGCAGATTATTCTAGGTAGTGAAACAGCTTCTACAGTAAGTTCGCGTGGCGTCTATAAATTCCCTGTTGTCCGTCAGGCTATGAAGAAATATGACGATCATCAGTCTTCTTCTTACGATGTGGAACATTGTGGTTGGTCCAATTTGCCGGAGGATGACTGGATTTGGCATGAGGATAACGCATGGGGTATCGGAGAATTTGTATGGACGGGCTTCGATTATTTGGGCGAACCGACTCCTTATTATACTGATTGGCCCAGCCATTCTTCTTTGTTCGGTATCATCGACCTGGCCGGATTGCCCAAAGACCGTTACTATCTGTACCGCAGTCATTGGAACAAAGATGAAGAAACGCTGCATATCCTTCCTCATTGGACATGGCCGGGACGTGAAGGAGAAGTGACTCCTATCTTTGTTTATACAAATTATCCGTCGGCAGAAGTGTTTATCAATGGCAAGAGTCAGGGTAAGCGTACCAAAGATTTGACTGTAACGGCTGAAAATAGTGCGGATTCTGCTTCCATAGCAGATTTCAAACGCCAGAAACGCTACCGTTTGATGTGGATGGATACAAAGTATGAGCCGGGAACCGTAAAAGTGGTTGCCTATAATGAGAAGGGGGAAGCTGTGGCCGAAAAGGAAATCCATACGGCAGGCAAGCCCGACCATATAGAACTGGTTGCAGATCGCAATGAAATAAAGGCTGATGGCAAGGATTTGTCATTTGTCACAGTAAGAGTGGTGGATAAAGAGGGTAATCTTTGTCCCGATGCGCAGCATCTCATCAAGTATTCTGTAAAAGGTGCGGGAACCTATCGTGCCGGTGCAAACGGAGATCCCACTTCATTGGAACTTTTCCATGTTCCGCAGATGAAAGTGTTTAACGGAATGATGACTGCTGTTGTGCAAAGTACCGATAAACCGGGAGAAATCATATTGACCGCAACAGGTAAAGGACTTAAATCAGGTAGGCTAGTTTTAATGAGTAAGTAAAAAGATTTGTTTCAATTTCCACTATCTGTGCCCCGCTTGATTTTATTAAGCGGGGCTTATTTATTAAAAAAGTTAGAAAATAATTAGGGAAATCTGTTTCAGAAAGTGAAAAAGTTGCTATTTTTGTTGGCAAATTTAATATGCCAATTAAAAATCCTAACTTATCATAGTATCATGTTGACCCAAATCATTAACGCAAAGATTCTTACCCCACAGGGCTGGTTGAAGGACGGGTCTGTCCTTATGCGCGACAATAAGATTTTAGAAGTTACCAATTGTGATTTAGCTGTAATCGGAGCCGAGCTGATTGACGCTAAAGGTATGTATGTTGTTCCCGGTGGTGTGGAAATCCATTGTCATGGTGGTGGTGGCGGTGATTTTATGGAAGGTACGGAAGAGGCTTTCCGTACAGCTATTAATGCTCACATGAAACATGGTACTACCAGTATTTTTCCAACATTGTCTTCTTCTACTGTACCGATGATTGAGGCGGCTGCCGAAACTTGTACCAAGTTGATGGCGGAACCGGACAGTCCGGTATTGGGATTACACTTGGAAGGTCATTATCTGAACATCAAGATGGCTGGTGGACAAATGCCTGAGAATATTAAAGATCCGGACCCTAATGAGTATATTCCTATTGTAGAGAAATGGAATTGTATCAAGCGTTGGGATGCAGCTCCCGAATTGCCGGGGGCTATGCAGTTCGGAAAATACATTACGGGAAAAGGGATTGTAGCCTCTGTGGCCCATACTCAGGCTGAATATGAAGACATTCGTTCCGCATGGGATTCAGGTTATACGCTGGCCACACATTTCTATAATGCGATGCCCGGTTTTCACAAGCGTCGTGAGTATAAATATGAGGGAACAGTAGAGAGTATTTATCTGATAGACGATATGAATGTGGAAGTGGTGGCCGATGGCATTCATGTACCGCCTACTATTTTGCGGTTGATTTATAAGATAAAGGGTGTGGAACGTGCTTGTGTCATTACAGATGCTTTGGCATGTGCGGCCAGTGACAGTAACGTAGCTTTCGATCCTCGTGTCATCATTGAGGATGGTGTGTGCAAACTGGCAGACCGTTCAGCATTGGCAGGCAGTGTGGCTACCATGGACCGTTTGATCCGTACCTTGGTGCAGAAGGCGGAAATTCCTTTGGAGGATGCTGTCCGTATGGCTTCCGAGACTCCTTCGAAATTTATGGGAGTATATGACCGTAAAGGTTCCTTGCAGAAAGGAAAAGATGCCGATATCTTGATTCTTGACCAGGATTTGAATATCCGTGCCGTATGGGCGATGGGCAAGCTGGTAGAAGGAACTTGTACATTATAACAAAGAGTGCTTTCAGCAATTTGATACTCTTTATAGTTTGCCTTTCCGAATGAAATGAAGAATGAGGAACTATAAAGAGTTTTCTTATCCTTTTTCTATGTGTAACACATATCCTTTCTTCATCAGTGGTTCTATCTTCACACTGGAATCATTGCATGGTGTTCTTCGTAAATAGGTTATTTGTACATTCAATGTCAGCGAATTGGCATAGGATGAAGTTCCCCATATATATTTTAACAATTTTATTCAAAAAAGAGGAGCCCAATGGTGAAACCATTATAAAAAATTAAACACACATGAAAAAAATAATCTCATTGGGCATTCCTCATTACCATATAAAACAACCGATGGATAACACTTGCCTGAATCACTTCGGTATATATCCTTGCTTTTATACGGCATAGTTCCCGTTTCACAACGGGTTTTAATCCTTGAATACCTTATATCAGTATTCAGGAGGTATAGCATTCAATTGGGCTTTGGTAAATACGGGACCGTCTTTGCAAACATATAACTTTCCGACATTACACCGGCCACATTTTCCTACACCACATTTCATTCGGTTCTCCAGTGTGGTGTAAATATTCTCATCTGTAAAGCCCAACTTTTCCAACACGGGAAAAGTGAACTTTATCATCACCGGAGGTCCGCAGACTATTGCTATGGTATTTGCACTGGCAGGTGAGGCTGCTTCAAGTACCGAAGGTACAAACCCCACCTTTCCTGTCCAGTCAGGTGTTTCCCCACCGGGATCAACCGTCGTTATCAGATTTACATCCGGACGGGCTTCCCATTCTTTTAACTCTTCTTTATATACCAGGTCGTTAACCGACTTGGCTCCGTAGACAATCGTTATATCTTTAAAATCTTCCCGTCTGTCTAATGCATTCCAGATGACGCAACGCATTGGTGGAAGTGCTATCCCCCCTGCCACAAACAACAGATTCTTTCCTTTCCACTCATCTAAGGGAAATGTGTTTCCGAAAGGTCCGCGGAACCCGATGGTATCTCCTTCTTCCAGTTTGGCAAGACCGGTAGTTACGCGCCCCGCCTGTCGGAATGTACACTCAATATACCCTTTACGAGTAGGTGGTGAAGCAATACAGAATGTTGATTCTCCTTCACCAAATACCGAGTATTCACCGAACTGTCCGGCTATGAAATGAAAGTTTTCTCCTTCCTTCTCATTTTTAAACTTTAACCGGAATGTTTTAACTCCCGGAGCTTCATGGATTATCTTCTCAATCACCATCAGATGCGGAAGGTATATGTTTGACTGCTCATTCATGATCTGCTATTGATATTAAGTGTTCAAGTATATTCATATCTACCGGACAGGCACGCGAGCAACGTCCGCATCCGGTACAACCGATTTCTTGTATCCGCTCGGGCATATAAGAGAACTTATGCAAGATGCGCTGGCGCCAACGGACGCTTTGTGTCGGACGCGGATTATGTCCGGACGTGTGAAGGGTGAACAGCGGAAAACCACAAGAGTCCCAACAACGTACACGCTGACCGGACGCTCCTTTAGCATCTTCCTGAATATCGAAACAGGCGCAAGTCGGGCAGACATAAGCGCATGCCCCGCATCCCAGACAACGTTCGGACTGTTGTTTCCAAATAGAACTATCGAATGCTCCCGTCAACTTTTCACGTATACCGTCAACGTTGAAACGGGTGGGAACGGATGCCAGATATTGTTCCTTATCGATTTCTTCGGCAGGCATATATTCTTTCACAAAGAATTTAACCAATGCTTCCCCTTTTGCCGTCAACACTTCTACAAGTGCACTTTGATCCGGCAACTCCGTAATCTGAATATCACTGCCGATGGTATTACCGGGGCCTCCATGAACGGAAGTGCAGAAGCATGATTCGTCACATTGTGCACAACTGAAACTGATTAATGTCATTTTCTTGCGTCGTGCATTGTATAGTTTATCTTTATAATCCCAATTAAAAATGCCGGAAAGAGGTGCAAAACCTGCTGCATCACAAGGACGGATCTTCCAAAGAATGATTTCGGGAATTGCGTTGATGTCCGTTTCTTTCAAAATGGTTTCTTTTCCGTTTTTCTGATAAGAGAACAAGACCTCTGTTTTTGGGAGCACAAAGCGTTTAACCGACTGGGTGGTCTGCACATAGTCCGTCGCTACCTCATTATAAGAAGTCACTCTCTTGAAGTCTGTTTTATCTCCTGATTGTACAGGAGCAAAAACATACATTCCCTTTTTTACCATCTGATGAAACCACGTTTGGAGACTACTTTTACTGATATGTAGATTTTCCATTGCTTTTAATGTATAAAGTTCTCTTTATCTTCTGCCTTGAAGGTAGAAAGTATATTTCCCGCACAATTGACAGTACCGGGAGCAACCCCGAACTCACTCTGAATGTCTTCCATCATACTTTGTGTTATCAAATGAAGAGGAATATCCGCCGGACAGGCTTGCTTACAAGCTCCGCAACTGATACAGCGTCCTGCCATGTGCATCACCCGGTTGATCTGCCATTCCATATTTGCCAGCGGGGCAGACCAAGGTTGTACCCATTGCGGACAGTTGACTTCGACAATACACCGACTGCAATAGCACAAGGGACAAGCAGCCCGGCAAGCATAACATTTGATACATTTCGACATCTTTTCCATCCAGTATTTCCAACGCTCTTCACGGGTCATATTCTTCAGATGCTCAATCAACAGATGGTTCTCTTCACTAATCGCCAAAGGAAAGTCGGCCAGATATGTATTTATCTCATCGAGCCCTTTAAACTGAATCACTTCTCCCTGTTCATCGACAGTCAATACCAGAAGTTTGTCTTCTTTCAACTGATTTTCAAAAGACAATTGAGCAATAGTCCGTAATACTGGAAGCGTAGCTGTTATAGCAACTTTGCCTGTTCCTTTCAATTCCGGTTTTGTTAGGTAAACAGTGATATTATTTGTACAACGGTCGTTCAGTATCAGTCTGCCGGCTGCTTCTGCCTGTCTGCAAAAGAGAGGACGTGTTCCGTGATTTCCTTCTTCATAACCTATCACAAGATTCACTTCTCCTTCTTGTAACAACACAATTGCTTTTTCTGTAAGTTTACTCATAGACAACCTCCTTTTCCAAATAGTTCGCAACTTTCTGATACTCTAAATAAGGTCCCAGTTCACGAATCTCAGCAACTGTATCGTTAACCAAATCGGCCCACTTGACACCCTCTGCCGCCGACACCCACGAATAACGGATACGACGAATGTCAATTCCTAAAAAATCAAGCAGTCTGCGGAATACAATCCAGCGACGACGTGCATGGAAGTTTCCGGATGTATAGTGGCAATCATTCGGATGGCAACCCGAAACGATAATACCATCAGCGCCTCCGGCAAAAGCTTTCAGCAGAAGCATAAAGTCTATTCTTCCTGTACAGGGAAAACGGACAATTTCTACATTAGCCGCATACTTCAACCTACTCGTACCTGTCAGGTCTGCTCCGGCATAGGTGCACCAATTACAGACAAAAGCTACAATGCGCGGTTCAAATACCTGATTATTTTCGTTCTTGTTTTCGTTCATAGCTTACTTTCTTTTTAATGGTTCAGCAATGCCATCACTTCGGCATAAATCTGTTCATTGGAATATCCTTGTATATCGATAGATTTGGAACGGCAGAAAGCGACACAGGTACCACAACCCTGGCAAAGTCCCGGATTAACTTTAGCGACAGTCTTTATAACATTTCCGTTCCTGTCTTTTATCTCTTCGCGTTCAATGGCCTGATAAGGACAAGCGGTCTGGCACATAATACACATCCGGCTGTACACTTACCACATTGGTAGCAATAAGACACAGCAATACCCATCTTTTGTTCCAAGTCATAGGCAATAGCGTGGTGAATAGTTATAAACCGATATTTTCTGTAAGTCGCTCTTTTATCATTTCCAGTCCCGCAAATGGCAATGCATCAAAGTTTATTGTTTTTTTGAAAAACAAAATATTTCGATGTAATTCTCTAAATATGAGGTTGCTATGAATAACAGAAGAACTGCACCGGGTGGGCAGATGACGCACATGCTCAGTGCCATACTCGCCAAAGTAACCAACCTTGAGAAGTTATTGGCTCCTGCCATACATAACTTGCCCGACAGCGAGATACTGGATTCAAAAGGCGTACGCCTGCTTACCAAGATGTCCGCAGGACACTTCTTAGACATCGCAATGACGGTTCATTGCCTTTTCACCGTGACAAAGGGAAAATTTATTACCGCCGTTCGGACGTGCTGCGTGCCATGCTGCTGGAAAAAGAAGAGCACTCTAAAAATAAAAGGTTATAAAAAAGATGATTAAGGTTGAAAGCGACTCGTTCGTCGCACTCGTGAGAAGTTACAAGAAGTCCCTCGATATGTTGGCCGTGCTGCAACATATCTGCGAGGATAACTGTGTAGAAACTCTCCATGCTGCCCGATGAGGTTTGTGAACTGATAAACCTCGCCCCGGCAGAGATTGAGAAACAGCGTTTGAGCGGGCGTCTGTGTTTTGCAGAAGAGGAGAACGGAACCAGAGATTATTCGATTGTGGCTATAATCAATCTGAAGGATTCCATTGACTGGAAGGTTATTAACAGGCAGGTGGATAGCCTTTCTTTTGAGGAAGAGGAATGATGAGATACTTTCTGATTATAGAAACGTGGCTGGCAGGGTTTAATCAGTCGTCAATAAGCCGTGTCTTTATCTAATTACTCTAAAAAAAATCTGTTTTATTTTGTTATTCAGAAAATAGTTCGTAGTTTTGCGAATAACAAATAAAAAGGAGATACAAAAGTGAAAACTAAGCAGTACACAGAGGAACAGGAACAGATGGCTCGTTTTGCTAAAGCAATGGGTCACCCGGCGCGAATGGCAATTCTGAGTTTCTTAGCTAAACAAGAAAGTTGTTTCTTCGGAGATATTCACGAAGTACTACCTATTGCTAAAGCAACCGTTTCGCAGCATTTAAAAGAACTGAAAGATGCTGGGTTGATTCAGGGGGAAATAGAAACACCGAAAGTTCGGTATTGTATCAACCGGGAGAATTGGGAGCTTGCCCGTAAATTATTTACTTCATTTTTGGGTGATTGTAAATGTACGGGTACATCGTGCTGTGGATAACAGCACATTTTTTTGAAAATAATGTTCGTAGTTCTACGAATCACGATTAATGTATTAACTTTAATATAGAATAGAAAAATGGAAATCAAAGTATTAGGAACTGGTTGTTCGAGCTGTAAGACATTGTACGAAACCACAAAGCAAGCTATTTCAGAACTGGGTAGCGATGCAACGTTAATCAAGGAAGAAGATTTATTGAAAATCATGGAATATAACATTTTAAGTCTTCCGGCTTTGGTTATTGACGGAAAGGTGGTATCTGCCGGAAAAAGATTATCCCTATCAGAAGTGAAAGAATTGATAATCCAATAAATTATTTACTATGAAGAAGTTATTTTATCTACTGATTACAGTGTTCGTTTTAATGGCTTGTGGCAATGGTTCTAAAAGTAAAGCAGAAGCGACAGCGACAGAAGAAAAGCAATCTAATCGTATTGAGGTTTTATATTTTCATGGTGCGCAACGTTGCATAACCTGCCGGGCGATAGAAGCTAATACAGTAGCTCTTTTAGATAGCCTTTATTCCAAAGAAAAGGAAAACGGTAAAATCATCTTTAAGGTGATAGACATATCCAAAAAGGAAAATGAGCAAATTGCAGATAAGTACGAAGTAACTTGGTCGTCACTGTTTGTGAACGGTTGGAAAGATAGAAAAGAAACCGTAAATAACCTGACAGAGTTCAGTTTTTCCAATGTGAGAAATGCGCCGGATAAGTTTAAAGAGGGAATAAAAAGCAAGATTGACGAATTGCTAAAACAGTTGTAAGATGGACTTTCTTCAATCACTATTAGACAATAGCACATTTCCTGTTATTACAGCCTTTATCTTAGGGATTTTAACGGCAATTAGCCCGTGTCCTTTGGCTGCCAATATAACGGCAATAGGATTTATCAGCAAGGATATAGAAAACCATCACCGTATATTCATAAACGGATTGCTTTATACATTCGGCAGAATAGTAACCTATACAGCACTTGGTTTCGTTCTTATTCCTATTCTTCGTGAAGGCGCAAGTATGTTCATGGTTCAAAAGGCAGTCAGTAAATACGGCGAATTGTTGATTTCTCCGGTTCTAATCATTATCGGAATATTCATGCTTGATATTATAAAGCTGAATATACCAAAAATCAATATTGGCGGAGAGGGTCTAAAAAAGAGAACAAAAGGCAGTTGGGGAGCTGTGTTATTAGGAGTTTTGTTCGCTCTCGCCTTTTGTCCTACAAGTGGGGTTTTCTATTTCGGTATGCTTATGCCTTTGGCAGCAGCAGAAACAGGCGGGTATCTTTTACCTGTAATTTATGCTATTGCTACGGGGCTGCCTGTAATCCTCGTTGCTTGGATATTGGCGTACAGTGTTGCCGGATTAGGCAAATTTTATAACAGAGTACAAATCTTTGAAAAATGGTTTCGTAAAATAGTTGCTATCCTCTTTATTGCGATAGGAATTTATTATGCGGTCATTCTTTATCTGTAAACAATGTATTAATTAAAATAAAAGACAGTATGAAAACGATAGAAATTTTTGACCCGGCAATGTGTTGCCCTACGGGTTTGTGTGGTACTAATATTAATCCTGAATTAATGAGGATAGCCGTTGTTATTGAAACATTGAAAAGACAAGGTGTTATTGTTACCCGCCATAATTTGCGGGATGAGCCACAAGTTTATGTAAGTAATGAGACTGTAAACAAGTATCTTCAAGAGAATGGTGCGGAAGCACTGCCTATCACGTTGGTAGATGGTGAAATTGCAGTATCCAAGACATATCCCACCACTAAACAAATGAGTGAATGGACGGGAGTAAATCTAGACTTAATGCCCGCTAAATAATTATTCAACAAATTAATAGATAGTAAAATGAAAGCATTTAATTTATCAGATATAGAATTGACAAAATACCTGTTCTTTACAGGCAAAGGTGGAGTAGGGAAAACATCTATTGCTTGCGCTACGGCAGTAGGTTTGGCTGATAAGGGAGAGAAAATTCTTCTAATCAGTACAGACCCGGCTTCTAACCTGCAAGATGTTTTCAACCAAACCCTGAACGGACACGGCACGGCTATTTCGGAAGTACCGGGGCTGACGGTCGTAAACCTTGACCCAGAACAGGCAGCAGCAGAGTACAGGGAAAGTGTGATTGCACCTTTTAGGGGACAATTACCTGAAAGCGTTATTCAAAATATGGAAGAACAACTTTCAGGCTCTTGTACGGTTGAAATTGCGGCGTTTAATGAGTTTTCAGACTTTATCACCGATGCTGATAAAGCAAAGGAGTACGACCACATTATTTTCGATACAGCACCAACCGGACACACATTGCGAATGTTGCAGCTTCCATCGGCATGGAGTACATTCATTAGTGAAAGCACACATGGCGCATCCTGTTTAGGACAATTGTCAGGCTTGGAAGAAAGGAAAGGTATCTATAAGCAGGCGGTTGATACATTGTCTGATACAAGCGCAACCCGGTTAGTATTGGTAAGCCGTCCTGAAACAGCACCGTTGAAAGAGGCTGCCCGTTCTTCGCATGAATTACAACTACTGGGAATTAAAAATCAGCTATTGGTGATAAATGGTGTTTTACAGCAGTTGGATGAAGCAGACAATGTTTTCAGGCAATTGCATGAAAGGCAGCAAAAGGCGTTACAAAGTATGCCTGTTACAATATCTGAATATCCCATGTATAGCGTTCCTTTGCGTTCTTACAACTTATCCAATGTAGCCAATATCCGCCGTATGTTGTACAGTGACACCCTTACGAATGAAATTCATTATCAGCCGATAACCGATGCTAAAAGGATAGATGAACTGGTAAACGACCTCTATACGTCTGGTAAACGAGTAGTGTTCACAATGGGAAAAGGTGGCGTAGGAAAAACGACCTTAGCCACAGAAATAGCCTTGAAATTAACAAAAATGGGAGCAAGGGTTCATCTTACCACTACTGACCCGGCAAATCACCTGAACTATGATTTTGCCATCAAATCAGGCATTGCAGTAAGCCATATAGACGAAGCGGAAGTATTGGAAAAATACAAGAACGAAGTCCGTAGCAAAGCAGCCGAAACCATGACTGCCGAAGATATGGAATATATAGAGGAAGATTTGCGTTCACCATGTACACAAGAAATCGCCGTATTCAAGGCTTTTGCTGAAATTGTAGATAAGGCGGAGAATGAAATCGTAGTGATTGATACTGCACCAACCGGGCACACTTTGTTACTTTTGGATGCTACCCAAAGCTATCACAAAGAAGTAGAACGTACACAGGGAGAAGTAACCGGAGCGGTAGCTAATTTATTACCCCGTTTACGCAATCCACAGGAAACGGAAGTGGTAATAGTCACTTTACCCGAAGCAACACCTGTATTTGAAGCAGAACGCCTACAAATGGATTTGCAACGTGCCGGGATTAACAACAAATGGTGGGTAGTAAATGCCTGTTTGTCACTGACAAATACAGCAAATTCATTTTTGCAAGCAAAAGCGCAAAGTGAATTGACTTGGATTAAGAAAGTAGAAGGATTGTCAAAGGGCAATACTGCCCTGATTGAATGGAAAAACTGATAAGAATATGAAGATTTTAATCCTTTGCACTGGCAACAGTTGCCGTAGCCAAATGGCACACGGTTTCTAATGCGTTTCTATGATTTTTACCTGCAAGAATTAAAACCGCAATTAAAATAAAAGGCAGTCATTATGGAAAAGAAACAAGGAATTGGATTTTTTGAAAGATACCTGACTATTTGGGTAGCCTTGTGTATCGTCATCGGGATAGCCATCGGACAATATCTTCCGGCAATACCGCAAACATTGAGCAAATTTGAATATGCCAACGTGTCTATACCTGTGGCTATTCTGATTTGGTTAATGATATATCCCATGATGCTGAAAGTAGATTTTCAGAGCATCAAGAACGTAGGCAAACGTCCGAAAGGGATTGTCATTACTTGTGTGACGAACTGGATAATAAAGCCATTCACCATGTTTGGAATAGCTTATCTATTCTTCTACGTTATTTTCAAGTCATTAATCCCTGCCGGATTAGCCGAAGAATATTTAGCCGGGGTAGTTCTGTTAGGTGCTGCACCCTGTACGGCGATGGTGTTTGTATGGAGTCATTTAACCAAAGGGGATGCAGCTTACACATTGGTGCAAGTGGCAGTCAATGATTTAATAATATTGGTTGCTTTCGTTCCTATCGTTGCGTTTTTATTGGGTGTCGGTGGCGTTTCTATCCCGTGGGACACATTGATACTCTCGGTTGTATTATTTGTTGTCATTCCTCTTTCTGCCGGAATAGTAACCCGTATAATGGTTATCCGCCGAAAAGGAATAGAATACTTTAATACGGTATTTGTCCGCAAGTTTGATAACTACACGGTTGGCGGATTACTATTAACGCTTATCATACTGTTTTCATTTCAAGGGGAAACAATACTGAACAATCCGTTGCATATCGCATTAATTGCAGTTCCGCTTGTGCTGCAAACGGTTCTGATATTCTTCGTTGCATACGGTTGGGCGAAATGGTGGAAATTACCTCACAATGTAGCTGCACCTGCCGGAATGATTGGCGCAAGTAATTTCTTTGAATTATCGGTGGCTGTGGCTGTCTCGCTTTTCGGTTTACAATCCGGGGCTGCACTGGCTACCGTTGTAGGTGTATTGGTTGAAGTTCCGGTAATGCTTATGTTGGTGAGAATCGCAAATAACACACAACACTGGTTTCCTAAAGCAAATATGAAAAGATGGAACGTTAAAGTGGGTAGAAACTCTTTTTCTTTTCTATAATTATGATGCTGGCCAATAAGAGAACGCATACCACAGGAATGACGAAACGGTTTTCTGCCAAGAACAATATCATAATGGCAGCCGCTGTTAAGATGGTAAGGAAGACTATTCTGAAGATACCCAGTTCTATGACTATTCTTCCAATATTTTTCAGACGAAGCAGCAGATACAGTTGAAACATAAAGTGCTTTTTTATTCTAGTTGAGGGTACAAAGGGATAAAATATCCGGCTAAGTACCCTCACAATAGAGTGAAAATTTATTCTTTATGCTTCTCTTTCAGTTCCATCAACTCTTTATTGACGCGTGTCAATTCTTTAATTCTGTCCGATACATGATGGAAGAGGAAATAGTCTGTCAGCACACCTGCTAAGACTAAACCAAACATTGTTATCATGAGCCACCACAGGTGGCGGTAGGTGTAAAGGAATATGCATATAAAAGGAGTTACCAGCAAATATCCGATGATATAACTCCAATTGATAAGCATTTTATATCGGAGTATATTCTTTATTTGCATTTCAAGGTTTGTTTCTTTTTTTATTTTAGTCAATAAAATAACTCCTGCAAAGTTGACTGTAAGAGCATATAGCAGAAGTCCGAATATTGCCGGCCAAAACACTAATTTACCGTTCAAATGAATAAAATCAACGAACATTAGAATCGTTACTCCTAACATAAATATAGAAGCTATTTTGTCCATTCTCAGCATTCGTTGCAGGCAACTTTCTTTTTGCCGCGATAACATCTCTATAATCTGTTGCTGATGAACCAGTTCATTCTGGCTGACCCGTTCATTCAACTCTTTCCATGCTTTTTGCAATTCTTCAAGTTCCATATAATTGTATGATTACAAGTTCGACATATTTTTTAATTTCTCTTTTATACGGTGCAGTTTTATCGCGACATTATTACGGTTCGTTCCGGTGATTTCTGCTATCTCATCGTATGATTTCTCGTCCAGCCAGAGCAGGATAAACATACGGTCCACCTTGTTCAGTCGTTTGATGAGTGAATACATTTCTTTCAGCAGTTCGTTGCGTTCACAATCTTCCAGAATATCTACCTGTTGTTCCAAAGGTACATAGTCATACTTCTTTTTCTTTCGGAAGTCCGAGATACACGTGTTCAGGGATATGCGGTAAACCCACGTGACAAACGAACTTTCCCCCCGGAAGTTTTTGTATGACTTCCATATATTGAATACAGACTCTTGAAAAAGGTCGTTCACATCGTCCTTGTTGTCTGCATACATGAAGCATACCTTGTAAATGATGTGCTTGTATTGCACTAGCTTGTCGGCAAATTCCTGTTCTATATTCATCAGCTTTCAAAGGTGTTTTTATTAGGTTAGTCGGTGAAAAGAAGAGAAAGTTACACCTTTGTGCTATAAAAGTCTTTGTATTGAAAGTAGGTATTACAGGTCTGTTCTTTCAAATGCAATGATTTGTAATTTTCTTGATGTAGCAGGCAGGATTACTTTTTGCGGACGTTAAAGCATTTGTCGAAAAAGTCTTTTTTATTTTTCCCGTAAAAACTACTGTCCGGTCCTTTCCATGTCTTGGGAAATATCTTTTTAGTGAGTTCCACCTCTTCTTCAAGAATCGCTATATTATCAGTCATCAATGCCATGTTCAGTGCGCGGTTGATGCGGGAACCGGCATACCTGAGGCTGTCTGTAGCATATTCTTTTATGAGGATGGCATAGGCGGAATCGGCAGACCGATAATTTTTTTGGGCGGTAAGGCTGTCTCCGAAACAATCTTCAAACATCGCTTTCATTGACCATAAGTCGGCATTGAGGGTGGATTGTTTTTCAGCTTGCCGGAGTACAGACAGAATCTCATGGTACTTTTTGCAGGCTGATAAATAACTGATTCTTCCCACATACACTTTTATATTGGTAGGGTCAATGGCTAACGCGCTGTCAAGTTTGGTCCATATTTCCTTGTCGTTTATAGATATATGTTCACTGTCATTAAAGAAGAAAGTGCTGTCTAAAGGAGGCAACCATAGGTTCCTCGCTTCTGCTACCAGACGGTTGGCTTCTTGGGTGTGGAAGTTTTCTTCGGTAGTCACGGGGTTGGAATGGTGTTTGCATGAAACCGTAAGGGTCAATAATAAGCCAAGTAAAATAGTGGTTTTCATCAGTCTGTGTATTATGGTATTAGTTTGT
>ENA-OWOU01000794-OWOU01000794.1-gut-metagenome-genome-assembly--contig:-NODE-794-length-16510-cov-12.699081_pt1 | contig 16510 bp, 15 predicted proteins | sample MGYA00248248_ERZ651801 | MGnify/ENA primary metagenome ERZ651801 (study PRJEB26908, sample SAMEA4031710) | gut metagenome | biome: gut; feature: normal infant; material: stool | place: China | collected... | reverse complement strand
CCGCAGTCCTCCAACTGCGGGGAAAAATCTTAGAGTTCTGCCAGCCGGGAAAGAATCTGCCGACCAATGTCGATCAGTTCATCCAGTCGCTGCCGCAGATCCTCCATGTCAGCGGCGTAGACCCGACCATTTTCATTGGCAGCTTTGGCGTACTGGTTCAGGTTGTTGCTGCACATCTGCAAAAGATATGCCATGCGCCGCAGCTGCGGCAGGTCAAGGTTCAGGCAATAGCCGTCCAGTGCCATTTTGCGGATATAGGCACTCAGGCTGCGGATGCCCATGCCCAGCATTTTCTCATAGATGCGGTTCTTCTCTGCCTTTGTGGTTCTCAGGATGATGATTTCGTCCCGCTTTTCCCTCACCGGGCATCACCGTCCTTGTCCAGATAACTTTTGAAAGGCTTCACCGGCTCCGGTTTGTCCGATTTTTCTTCCAGTGCCGCCAGCACCGAGGGGCGGCGAGGTGCGTCCTCCTGTTCTTCCTCATCCTGTTCCGGCTCATGGCTCTTTTCGTCCACATCCAGCTGGGCGTTCAACTCCGCAAGCCGTGCGGACTTTTCCGCCAATTCTTCCTCCTGTGGGAATGGCTTTTCCACCTCGATTTGTGCCGCCGCCTGCTGCTGATGCAGGGTGGCTAGTTCATTCTCAGCAGAGGTAATGCGTTCCGGGAAGCTGTTCAGCGAATTATCCAACCGGATGATGTTGCCCAGAGGGTCGGTGCCCAAGGGCACCGTGTACTTCCGCTGCCCTTTCAAAAGTGCCTGATACTCTGTGCGGAAAGCATCGAACCGCAGAGACAGTTCAAAGCCCCGGTAGCTGCCGATGACTTTTTCCTCGGCATTGGGCAGTTCGGAGCAGGCGAGGACCAGACGCTCATCGGCAGTCTTTTTTTCATCGTAGGTCACGCCCTTGATGGTCATGCCGCAGAAATTCTCCTTGCCCTGCGGGTGGGTAGCGGCAAGCTGTGCATCGGCTTTCAGCCCGGCAATGTGGGCGTTCGTCTCCTGAATGTCTGCCGGAAATTTGGTCAGCAGCTTGTCTTGTAAGCGGAATTTCTGGCTCTGGTGGTCGGCTTTCAGCACCTTCAGCTTGGCGACCTGAACGTCCAAGTCCATCTTTTCCTTGATGAGCGGATTTCCAGCGCACAGCGCCTTGATCTCCGCATAGGAAAGTGCCTGCTCGTCCACATCCTCGCAGGAGCGCACCGGGGATTTGCTGGTCATAATCTGCGAGATAAATCGCTGTTTATTCTCAAGGGTCTGATAGAGGTAGCTGTCAAATGTCCCTTCCGTGACGTAATTGAACACCTTGACTTCCTTATTCATGTTTCCCTGCCGGATGATGCGACCATTGCGCTGGGTCATGTCGCTGGGCTTCCAGCCAACATCCAAGTGATGCACTGCCACAAGCCGGGACTGCACGTTGGTGCCCGCTCCCATTTTTGCCGTACTTCCGAGCAAAACTCGAACATCGCCGGAGCGAACTTTTGAGAATAATGCCGCCTTTTTCGCTTCGGTATCGGCATTGTGGATGAACTCGATCTCGTTTTCTGGCACACCGGCGGCGATCAGCTTTTTGCGAATATCATCGTAGACATTGAAGTTGCCGTCGTTTTTCGGTGTGGAGAGGTCGCAGAACAAAAGCTGGGTCAGCTTCTGATCTTTGCCCTCCTCCCAAATTTTCAGCACGTTCTGCACACAGACGTTCAGTTTGCTGTTGGGGTCGTCCGGCAGCATGGGGTTCATCAGGCGCACATCCAAGCCGATCTTTCTGCCATCATTGGTGACGCAGAGCATATTGTCCACGGAGGCATCCACGGTGCCGGAATGGATCTTCGCAGCACGTTTGCTCAGTTCCTGTACCATCTCCTTTTGGATTTCCGAGGGTTTCGCCACCACGGTTTCAAACTTTGCTTCGGGCACAGGCAGATGAAGCTGGTCACTGGTCTTAATGTCCGCAACCTCCTTGAACATGGACATCAATTCCGGCAAGTTGAAGAATTTTGCAAACCGGGTGCGGGCACGATAGCCCGTTCCCTCCGGGGCTAGTTCAATGGCCGTGGTCGTCTCACCAAAGGTGGATGCCCAGCAGTCGAAGTGGGTCAGCTTTTTCTGCTGCAAGGTTCTGTACTGGAGGTAGCGCATGACCGTATACAGCTCCGACATGGAATTGCTCACGGGCGTTCCCGTGGCAAATACTACGCCACGCCCACCTGTGATCTCGTCCAAGTATCTGCATTTGCCGAACATATCGCTGGATTTCTGGGCTTCGCTGGTGGATAATCCTGCGACATTCCGCATTTTTGTGGTCAAAAAGAGGTTCTTGTAAAAATGGCTCTCGTCCACAAAAAGCCTGTCAACGCCGAGTTGCTCAAAGGTGATTACATCGTCCTTGCGCTCATCTGAGCGCAGTTTTTCCAGCTTAGTTTCCAGCGTTTTCCGGGTCTTTTCCATCTGCTTGATGGAGAAATTCTCGCCTGCATGGGCTTTCAGTTCGTTGATGGCGGCAAGCGTTTCATCAATTTGCTCCTGAATAATGCGCTCCTGCCGCTCAAAGGACAGCGGGATTCGTTCAAACTGGCTGTGCCCGATGATAACGGCATCATAGTCGCCGGTGGCGATGCGGGCACAGAATTTTTTGCGGTTGGCGGTCTCAAAGTCCTTGCGCCGTGCCACCAACAGTTTTGCGTTGGGGTAGAGGTTCAGGAACTCGCTTGCCCATTGTTCCGTCAAATGGTTGGGCACCACGAAAAGGCTTTTCTGGCACAGCCCCAGCCGTTTTGCTTCCATAGCAGATGCAGCCATTTCGTAGGTCTTGCCAGCCCCTACTTCGTGTGCAAGCAGCGTATTACCGCCATAAAGCACATGAGCAATAGCGTTGCGCTGATGCTCCCGGAGGGTGATCTCCGGGTTCATGCCGACAAAATGGATGTGGGAGCCATCGTATTCACGGGGTCTGGTGCTGTTGAACAACTCATTGTACTGTTTCACCAGCGCAATGCGCCGCTGGGGGTCCTGCCAGACCCAGTTGGCAAAAGAGTCCTTAATGACCTGCTGTTTCTGCTGCGCCAGCATGGTCTCCCGTTTGTTCAGCACACGCTTGGGCTTGCCTTCGTCATCCTCGATGGTGTCATAGATGCGGACATCTTTCAGGTTGAGCGTTTCTTCCAGAATCTTGTAGGCGTTAGCACGACTGGTGCCGTAGGTTTCGGAGGAAATAATATCGCCCCGCCCCGTGGCCGTTTTGCCCTCCACACGCCACTCTGCGGTATAAGGAGAATATCTCACTTTGACTGCATGACGCAGATAGTAGGGGATCTGGAAGGTCTCGGTCATAAACTTTTGAATGATCTCAGGTGCAAGCCATGTTGCACCCAGCCGCACATCAATTTCAGACGCTTCCAGTTCTCTGGGCTGCGCCTTGGTCAGTGCATCCACATTGACAGCAAACTCCGGGTTCGTCTCGGCGGCAAACTGCGCCATCCGCAGCTTTGCCCGGACATCGCCGGACAGGTACTCGTCTGCCATCTGCCAGCCCGCTTCCGGGTCAGTGGGGTCGGCGGCGGGGTCCTTGAAGATCACGCCGGAAAGTTCGGTGGTAATACGGCTGTACTCACCGGGAGTGCCCAGCAGTTCTGCCATATAGGGCAAGTCCACCTTGCCATGCTCTCCGATGGACACCGCCAACGCTTCGCTGGGGGTATCCACGCTGGTAACGGTGCGCTCCGGGCGAATGGTGCGCTTGGTGAACATTGCCGCCTTGGATTTAAGCTGCCCCTGCTCGTCCAGATTTTCCAGCGAACACAGCAGATAATACGAGGAATCCTGCTCAAACAGCCGCCCGTTTTTACGGTCATTCAGCAAGCTGTACTTTGCGGTGAAGGCATCGTAGGCGGCGTTCAGCTTTGCCTGTGTCGCCTTGATGTCCTCGTCCGGGAAGTCGTTCAGCTGCTGGTCGATCAGCTCATTGACAATTTGCCGCAGTTCCACCATGCCGGTGACACGCCCCTTGGCGATGTCGGACAGTTCCACCTGCGTCATCACGGAATTTTCCCGGTAGAACACCTCGCCGTCCACCACGGTGTAGGAGAAGTTTTTTACATCCGGGTCAGCCGGGAGAATGTGCCGCTCATTTTCAGCATCTGCAATATCTGGTGTTTCGACCTCAACTTCCGTGTACTGTCCCTCAATATGCTGGATAGCTTCTGCAAGCTGGTCTGCCAGCACTGCGCCCTCGATGGGGCGCACGGTGCATTCCTCTCGTCCGTACTGGGTGTTTTCGGCGGTGAGTTCGCCCAGCACCATCTCCGGGTGGTCTACGAAATACTGGTTGATGGCAAAGCCGTCCTCGGTCTTGCCAAGCTGCACCCAGTCCGGCTCATGGCCAATGGGGCGGTCACGCTTTTGCAGGAAGATGATGTCCGAAACGACCTCGGTGCCTGCGTTCGCCTTAAACGCATTATTCGGCAAACGGATAGCCCCCAGCAAATCGGCTCGTTCTGCCATGTGTTTGCGCGCGGTGCCGTCCTTACTGTCCATGGTGTAGCGGCTGGTCACAAAGGCAATTACGCCGCCCGGACGCACTTGGTCAATGGCTTTCGCAAAGAAATAGTTGTGGATGCTAAATCCCAGCTTGTTGTACGCCTTGTCGTTGACCTTGTAGTTGCCGAAAGGAACATTGCCCACTGCCAAATCATAGAAATCACGACGGTCTGTGGTCTCAAAACCAGCCACGGTAATGTCAGCCTGCGGATACAGCTTTTGGGCAATGCGTCCGGTGATACTGTCCAGCTCTACGCCGTACAAGCGGCTGTCTGCCATGCTGTCCGGCAGCATCCCGAAGAAGTTGCCCACACCCATACTAGGTTCCAGAATGTTACCGCTACGGAAACCCATACGCTCCACCGCATCGTAGATACCACGGATCACGGTGGGGCTGGTGTAGTGGGCATTTAGGGTGCTGGAACGGGCAGCGGCGTATTCATCCTCGGAGAGCAGCCCTTTCAGTTCGGCGTATTCCTTTGCCCAACTATCTTTACCGGGGTCAAAAGCATCCGCCAGACCGCCCCAGCCCACATACTGCGCCAGCACCTGTTGTTCCTCGGCGGTGGCACCCCGGTGCTCCTCTTCCAGCTTGAACAGGGTGCGGATGGCTTCGATGTTCCGGGTGTACTTCTGCTTAGGACCTCCAACACCCAAATCATCATCTGCGATGTGGAAGTTTCCGGCAGGCTCCGGCGCAGGTTCAGCATTCAGGGCTTCATCCAAGGCGGCAGCATCCGGGAAGGTCTGCACTTTCCCATCCAGCACGACAGAGATGGGAAGTTCGTCCAGTTCTTCGTCAGACCGTTCCGGCTTGTTCTGTTCCTGTTCGTACAGTTCCCGGGCAACCGCCAGCGGCTCCTCCCGGAAAATCGGCATCCGCATTTCTGCCAGTGCTACATCCTGCAAGGTCACGCTGTCCTTATCGAAGTTGATCGTATCCACCCGGAAAGTGCGCCCTTCCATGTGGATGATAGCCCCCAGCGGCAGATAGTCCTCCCGGCGCAGATACTTGGTCTGGTGGTGGGTACCGTCCTCGTTCAGCCCGGCAAGGTAGACGTTCTCGCCGCACTGCCACAGTTGTTTGGCGCGGTACGCCCACTGGCCTCTGGGGAAGCTGGTGACCGGGACGGTGCCCAGTGCGGTTTCCTTTTCCAGCGGCTTTCCACCTACAAGTTCGCAGACTTTCCGGGCATCCTCGCCGTAAAACTCAAACTGTCCGTTCTGCTCAAAGCCTATCAGCGCATCCGGGTACTGCTCTTTCAGGGCGTTGTACTCGGTGGCTGCATCCAGCGGCAGCAGTGCCGGACGTTCCTCCGCCTTTTTGTGGTAGTGCTCCAGTTCCTCGTCCGTGACGCTGACCAGTTCGGAAAAATCCAGAGCCTCCAACTCGGTTTCGGTCAGATCTTCCAGACTTTCGTACTGCCGCTCGTCTATCAGCACCTCGCCCAGATACCGTTCCACCCGATACCCCACAAGATTGACGTTGACCTGAATGGGAATGTCCTCATCGGTGGCGTTGGTGTAGGCAACGCCGATCTTGGACAGGTCAGAAAAGTCTGGCTCAGAATCATATTCCTCCAGACAGAAATCCCGAATCAGTTTTTTGGCATGGGTCAGGGTGGCATCTGGCTCTACGGTGACGGGCACCGGAGGCGAATAATGCTCCTTTTCTTTGTCGGTCAGGTAGCGGTCGGACTGGATCATCAGGTCGATATACTTTTCCACCTGCGCCCATTTCAGGGTTATTTTCTGGTGGTCGGGGCAACGCTCAAATTCCAACCCCTTCCAGTCGTGGTTGACGAAGCCCCGACTGCCGTCCAGAGAATCGTGGGAGTGCCCACCGATGCCGTACTCTTTTGCCAACGCTTTGGCGCGGAGATTGCGGTCTGGCTGGGTCTGGTACAGTGCCATAATGCGCTGCTTACCGCCCTCAAACCCGGAGCCATGCTTACGCAGTTCGTTTTCGATTTCAGCCTGCGACAAAACAAAAGCGGAGGGCGTTTTTTCGCTCTCCGCTTGGTCGATCTTTTCAATTTGCTGGGCTTCGGTGGGGATGTGGGCATCGAAGAAACTCAGCTGTAAATCAGCTCCGTCAGCACCAGTTCCTCTGCCTGCGCTTTCAGGCTGTTCATGTGCTGCACCCACGCCATCTGATTCTGCTCCTTGTCCGGGGCCGGGGTCTGTTTCAGCAACTGCGCCATGGTCTGCTGCATCCGGCTCTCTGCCGTCTGCTCCACCTCCATCAGGTGTGGGTACAGGCTCCCGTTCAGGAGCATCGTGTTGTACAGCACCGGACGATGGTTCATCAGATACGTCCGGCGCAGCCTGCCGTACTTGCCCAGCGGCTTCCGGGGCTGGTTCAGGGTCAGGTTCGGGAGCTGGTAGTCCCCGACGGTCGAGTAGGTCACGTTCCTGCTGTTCGTATTCATATTGGCTCCTTTCTGCATTGCGGCGGCGAATGGTTGTTTTTACGGTGCGCTCGATGTTCCGCAGCACCTCCCGGCTCATGTCGCTGACGGCTGCGCCGAGGGCATAAACACTATCCGGGGTGGAGAAATTGTAGATTGCCTGAAAATCGTCCTTGTCGAACCACCCGGCAGGCTCAAATCCACAGCGTTCCAGCAGCGTGTAGGTGACGCTGATGGCAGCGGCGGACTTGAACTGCATCTCCACCCCGGCTTCATCATAATCCATCAAGAGCGAACCGTCAACGATGGCACGGATGTCGCCGCCGTTGTTGTCCCAGTAGTCTGCCACCAGTTTCCCGGCAATGTCGGCAAGCTGCTGGCTGACACGCTCTCCGCTGATGCCGTAGGTGGCGGCGAGCATTTCCGAAACCGGTTGTTTCAGGTCATCGTTGTACTGCCACACCTCCGGGTCACGGGAATTGCGGCGCACCCCGGTGTCCGACACATCGAAAACATAGTGCAGTCGGGGAAATCCGCTGGATTCGTCCAGCAGGGCGATGCCCTTAGAGCCACGCCTGACATAGCGGTTCATCCGGTTGCTCCAAATGTCAAATTCGGCGCAGGCGGTGGCATCCGGGCGCTGGGCATAGATCATAAGCTGATCCGCAAATGGGTACTTGTACAGTCGTGATGCGGTGGTCAGGTAGTCCGTCCAGCTTTCCCAATACCGGGTCAAGCCATTCGCCGTGCGCTGTGCAAGGGCGAGATATTCTTCGGTTTTGCTTGGCATTTTGGCCTCCCTTCAATTCTGTGGTAAACAAAAAAGCGAGCGGCCTTTTCAGGTCACTCGCTATGGAATCCAAGGTGATTTATTCGTATTTTGCGGCAAACTTTTCTGCCATCTCCAACAGACGGTCAAAGGTCTGTTTTTCTTCCGGCTCCTCAATCAGCTTTGCAAGGAGCGCACGGAACACATCGGTGCTGTCCTGACCCAATGCGGTTGCAACCTTTTCGATGCAGTCGTGCAGTTTCTTGACAGCATCATCGGAGGGTTTGGACTTAGCAAGCAGGTCGGTCAGGTAGCTGATGAAGGGATAGGTGGAATCATCGTTGATGATCTCGTTGGTTTCCTCGATGATCTTCTGGTTATCTTCGGGGGTCATATCGCCCTTTTCTTCCCATATATCACGAGAAGAAGTTCGGCCTTTCAGAAAAGTGGCAAAGAGCAGGCGGTCAAGGGGAGAGCGTTTTGTGGTGTCCATTGGCAAGCCTCGCTTTCATTTTTATGTATTAAAACTGGTTTTAGTATAGCATGAATCGAAGTATTCTATCAAGACCACTTTCTTGCGGGTTATGAATTTTTTCGGAGCGATGGCTTATGACACTATCCCGGTTGATAATCATCGACAAACTGGAAGTTACCATTTTCCTTTAACGATTCGTCCACCGACCAAAATGGAAGAAAAAATAGCAGCGAAAATCAAAAGGGTAATCCAAATCGGGCTGAGTACCCATAGCCATGACCACGAAATCAATCCTGTTACTTTTAGTACAGCGAAAATCAAAACTAAAGCAACAATAGGATCCATCCTGGATCGGTGGGATTTCTTCTCCGTGCGCATAACAGAACCTCCTTGAATTCCGAGTTGTCGAGTTCAGTATACCACACTGAACCGCATTGGAAAAGAGGATATGTACGCCGCCCGCAGGCGGCAAAGATCAGTCCGGGGGAAATTCCAGTTCGGAGAACTCTGCATCCGTCATAAGTTTCAACTTTTCGATAACGCCCTCCGACAACTCCCGCAGGGCAGTTTCATCGGGCATTAGATAGCACTGCATCAGCCGCAACTCCTGCACCAGCCCCAGCCGGGTGCCGGTGTTGTAGAGCATCATCAGCATGAGTTCTTCATGGTTAAAGTTCATGGCCGCTCCTTTCTTTTTTGCATCCACTGGGGTTGCACTCCGGGGCATCGCACTTCACTTTGAGCGTTTGCAGAACTGAGGTGCGTTCCGGCTTTTTATCCAGAAAACCCGGCAGTTCCTTGAAGCCGATGCTGTCCACATAGTGCGCCGAAATCTTCCCGTCCTGATTCAGCATGATCACATCGCTGACCGACAGGCTGTGCCCGTGGTAATCCGTCGGGCGGGCGCAGTTGAATTTCTGGTACAGTTGTTCTAACAGTTCTGCCTGTGGAACGCTGCGCTTTCCTTCCGGGAGATTGCCCCGGTACAGAATCTCGTAATTCTCAACGGACGGAGCGATGTTCTTCTTATTCAGGTAGCGCATGGCGGCAAAGCGGAGCGCAGGGTCTGCATCCTGATGCAGCTGCATGACCAGATAACAGTCGTGGCCGCTCTGCTGGAATTGCTTCATCCGATACGACTGTATCTCGTTTCGGTCAGCGAGTTTCTGCGCAAACTCCTCTTGGCAGAGCGGGATGCAGTCCTTGTTCCGTAGGTTATGGCTGTACAGGATCTCGTCCCGCACTTCCTCGATCATCAGTTCGGGCGCATCAATTTTCCCACGCTCCAACAGGCAGCAGTCGCCCTGATAGAGAGCATAATTCCATGTGCCGTCCTCTGCCTGCACGGTGAGATAATAGTCATATTCCAGATTCCACGCCCTCTGCTCCTGCTGTGTCAGCGGCTCCGGCTCCACAATGGCATGGCTGCGCGCCATGCGCTCTGCAAATTCGCAGATGTGCTGCACCGAGGAACCGATTTTCATGTGGTAGTCATCGAGATATTCGACCTTCTCAGAACGCTGGTGCCCATCCGGGTAGGTTATCTGTACAACGCCGCCGTCCGGTACACGGAACAACTCGTTGTACATTGGGTCGATGAACCGCACATCATTCTCCGGCAGGGAACGCGGGGCCAGATTCCTGCGCCTGCGAACCCCGGAGCGAAACTTCTCCAAGGTGGTGACGGCAACGTTCTGGATCCTCCCCACAGGCTCGTCTGGATGCTCTGCCAGATAGTACGCACGGGCGGTTTCGATACGACGCTGGGTGTTGCCCAGAACTTCCCGTGGAATCTGCCCTTCTTCCACCGGGAGCGGGCTGTTCTTTTCAAAGACCTCGTACCCGACACCTGCGAGATTTTCCCGCAGATGCAGATACGTCTGCTCGTTGAGGAGGTAGACCGCCTCGTTGTCCTTTATTACGGCATCATCCTTCATCAGCAGCCCCCGTTCTCAAATTCCAGACTGAATTTGCTGCGACCATCGGGTTCGGTGCTCAGCAGCACGGTGGCATTGTAGGTCTTGCCCTTGGCACTCTTGCAGTCCTTCAGGCGGACACGACCATCCCGCAGCAGCTTGTCCGCCACATGAGCGTCCAGCCGCTTGCCCAGACGCTTGAAGAACGCATTGTCCTTCCACAGCACAAAGCGGCACTCCCGGTTCTCGCAGAACCAGCCCTTTTCACGCTCCACGACAGGCTTACCGCAGTTCGGACAGACACCAAAAATTTTGTTTTTCATAAGTGCATAAGCGATCAGTGCGGTGAGCAAAAGACGCTCCGATTTCTCCCAGAACGGGTCCCCGCCGGACCCTTCGCCCTTGGTGTTGGTCATCAGGGTCGTGACCAGTTTCAGAATGTCCTTCTCGCTGTGGACATAAGCGAAGGGATTATAGTGCATGGACTTTTTGAAATTGATGGTGTTCAGGATTTTAAGCTTGTAGCCATTTTTCAGAAGTGCGTTCCCGCACTCGATTACGATACTACCTTTTGGGTCGGTGACCACATAGGAACTGTGACATTGTAAAAGGTTGGGCTTGAGCCAAAACCGGGTCTTGCCGCTGCCGGAGCCGCCCACCACCAGCACGTTTTTATTCCGGGCGTTCTTGGGGTCAGGCGGGCGGTTGCTCATCATCAACCGTTCCGTTTTGGTCAGGATGATGTTGTCGGCAAACTTGGGTGCCATGAACGGCTCAATGTCCTTGGGCGTACCCCACCGGGCAGAGCCGTACTCCATGCCGTGGCGGTACTTCTTGGCGTTTTTGCCACGCAGATAGACCGCCAGCCGTAACCCTGCGCCGCAGCACAAGCCCACCAACAGATCCAGCGGATGCAGACTGGGCAGAGGATTCGCAAATGCCACCGGGACGGTGCCCATCATGGACATGATCTTGTCGCCCAGCTCTTTGCTCTCGGCAAGCCGCCATGCTTCACCGAAGTTGGTTGTCACCAGCCCCAGCAAAATATAGGGCAGATAGAGTGCCAGCAGTTTTGTCAGCTTTTTCGTGGTCACAGTCCGCGCTCCTGTTCCTTGTGCCGGACTTTGCCGGGTAGTTCTGCCGCCGCCTGCACCAGTTCCTGCAAGCGTGCCAGCACCGAGGGGCGTTTTTCCTTATTCAGCAAAGATGCCGAATACTCTTTGAACGCCGAGTGAAAGGCTTCTGCGTCCGGGGCTTTGAAAAAGACCAGATACCGGGGCGGCACCTCGGAGCTGTCCTTTCGGATGGCGTAGTCGATGCCGTACTTTTTGGCATAGCGTTCCAAGCCACGGATGCCGGTCTTGCTGATTTCCACGCTGGACACGCCCCGATTCTGCCGCAGAAGGGTGCGGACGCTCTGCTTGCCTTGAGATGCTTTGGACTGGTACAGCCGAAACGCCGCCTTTACCGCCCGCAGGACGGTCCGGGCAGACAGCTTAGTGGTGGAGATCATAATGTTAAAGGTTTTCTGTTCAATTTCTTCCTGCACTGCCATCACCTCCCGTGCAGCAGGGTGATTTTAGCGGTCATGCTCTGCCGGGGGGTTGCTGCGGGACTTTTCTGTGGGAGGTTCATCGGGCACCGGTAGCACCAGCAGACGGTTGCCCAGCTTCAGAAAGGCTTCCGGCTGATGGAAAAGCTGCTCGTATTTCTGCGCCAGTTCGGGGGTCAGAGATGCAAAATCCTCCTCGCCCAGACCCACCACCAAAAAAGTCCCGGCAACGGCATCATACATTTCTCCATTTTCATCCCGAAGGGCACGGTTCAGGGGCAGACCCATGAGTTTGCCGTCATCGTTATAAACGATGGCAACCGGATCTTCAAACGGGTAGTTTGCGCCGATGGAGCCGTCCACCGCCTGCTGCAATGCTTTCAGGTCGTTATCAATCTCGACCTGTTGCGGATACTGCCCCGGCGCAATTTTCAGCACCGACAAGGTGTTCTCATTCTGTTCCATTATCATTTTCCTCAAAGATAGTGCTCTCCTGCCTCGCACGGGCGGCGTTCAGTAGAGCCGCCACAAAGAAGCCGAAAAAGGTACCCGCTTCAAAAAAGGCAAAACCGATAAAAAAGCTCAGCACGGCACACCTCAGTCGATGCAGATGCAGGTCAGCTTCTGGTCGTCTGCCATCAGGGTGGTGCTGTGACTTTCCAGATAGGTCTGAAAGCGATAAATGTCCTCCACCGTCAGGGACACGATGGTGCTGTGCCCATCGGTGCGGTAGAAAATCACCGGGCCGGTCAGGTACCGCTTGCCTGCCAGCTTAAGAACCTGCGCCGGATTGTAGCTGATAAACAGCGGCGCACCCTTCACGGAAATCAGGGCATCGTCCTCGTCGAAACAGGGTAGAACGGAAGGGGCATCCTCCTCCACGATAATGGTAAGTTCCATGTCCGGGCCGATGGCGGCAAGATAGACATTCTCGCTTGCCATTTTGCTCAAGCAAGATGCCGCCTGTTTCAGCATAGACAGGATGTTCACGTCCACCGTGATCTGCGGAGCATGAGGTGCGGAGTGAAAAGGAATCGTGTTATTCATAGTAGTTACCTCCAAATTTTTGCAAACAAAAAAGGCCCCATCGGGTCTTGCGTTACGGGTCAGCGTTCGTTGCGGCGCTGTTGCTTTTTCTGCCACGCATCCAAAAGCTGAATGATTTTTTCTTCCATTTGCCGAGGCGTATAGCTGCGTGGAAAGTATTTTCGCAGGATGTCGTTTTTGATAGTTACGGTGTCCTGCTCACTCTTCTTTTCCTGCCCCAAAATATCAAACGCCTTTTCATAGGTGAACTCACCACACTGCGCCATCTTCTTTAGTTGCTGAGCCTGCGATACAGATGGGGCATTTTGGGTACCATCCATGGCTTCTAAAAAATCCCGCTGTTGGCTTTCGTCCAGATAGGACAGTTCCACAGCGGGATTGAAGGAGATCTTCTTTTCGTCTACCATGTCCAGCAGTTCGGGGATAAGGTTGGTCAGACGGATGAAACGCTGGACTTGTCTGCCACTTTCCTCGTTTCCTTTTCCGACCATATCAGCCGCTTCCAACTTCCCGACAACTTGTCGGGAAGTTAAATCTGACCTAGCACCTTGATTTTTTAGAGCTTCCAGCTTCATTTTGTAGGCGAAAGCCCGCTCACTGGGCAGGATGTGTTCACGCTGCAAATTGGAATCCACCATCAATATCACAGCAGCATCGTCCGACATCTGCCGCACAATGACCGGTAGGGTGTCCAACCCGGCGAGTTTAGCCGCATACTGGCGGCGGTGCCCGGAGATGATCTCGTAGCCATCACCGTCCGGGCGAGGACGAGCAATCAGCGGAGCCAGCACACCGTACTGTGCGATGCTTTCCACCGTCCGAGTCATGGCTTCATCGTCCAGCACCTTGAAAGGGTGGTTTGTGAAGGGGTGCAGCGCATCAATGGGAATTTGCTGTACCTGCTCCCGCTGTTCCTCCTGTCGGTTTTCCTCGGTGGAGAACAGGTCATCTAGCCCTTTCAGAGCTAAGTTTCCGCTGTCGATCGGCATCCGCCTGCACCTCCTTTGCAAGAGATTTGTAGGCTTCTGCCACCTTGCCCTTGGGGTCATAGGCAAAGATGCTTTTGCCTGCCGCACTGGTTTCAGCCGCACGAACGGAGCGTGGAATGGTCTGCTCAAACACTTTCAAGTGCTTTCCGTATGCCTGCCGGATCAGATTGCTGATCTGTTTTCCGTAGTTTGTGCGGCTGTCGGTCATAGTCAGCAGGATTCCCTCGATTTTCAGTTTCGGGTTGATCTGCCGTCGGACCTTCTGCACCGTCTGCAAAAGCTGTTCCAGACCTTTTGCGGAAAGATACTGCGCCTGCACGGGAATCAAGGCAGCGTCTGCCGCCGCCAGTGCGTTGACAGTGAGCATCCCCAGCGAGGGCATACAGTCCAGCAGAATAAAATCGTACTCCCGTTTGGCACTGTCCAGCACCTGCTTCAGCATCTTTTCCCGGTTCATGCTGTTTACCAGAGCCACTTCCAGCCCTGCCAGTTCAATGTTTGCCGGAATCAGGTCAACGCCCTCTGCGTGGTGCAAAATGCCCTCGCCGGGCTGGATGGGCTGGTCGTTCATGGCTTTTGCCATCAGGGTAGAAAGGGTGGTGGGCAGTTCATCGGGCTGCTGCCAGCCCATGCTGATGGTCAATGACCCCTGCGGGTCGGTATCCACCAACAGGACTTTCTTGTCCTCCATCGCCAGCCCAATGCCCAGATTCTCACAGGTGGTGCTTTTCCCAACACCGCCTTTTTGATTGGTGACTGCAATAATCGTAGCTTTCTTTGCGATAACATCACCCCGCCTTCGGTGAACCACGCGCAAAGTCGTGGTTCGTCTTGTTCTGATAGTAGAGGTTCATGGTAGTGGGCGCATTGTAGAGCATCGCCAGCAGATACTGCTTCATGTTCCGCACCGGGGCGGTGTTTTCTGCCAGACAGCCCAGCACGAAACGGATGTGGTCGGCATTCAGCTTTTTCAGCCGACTGCGTACCACCTCGGCGGGCTTGTCATCTCCGGCGATACGCAACATTTTGCGTTTGGTGGAACAGGTGTCCACAAGCAGGTCTACGATCTGATAGATAGTGTCCTCATCGTCCGGGCAGAGCCGAAGCAGGAGATTCACCTCTAACGCCTGATAAAAATAATCCTCAAGCTGCTCCCGGATGCCCCCGGAATAGATAGGGTCAGGATCGTTCCACTCTGTATTATTCTTATCAGTCTTATTTGCTTGCGGTTTTGGCTGCTCCAGAATTGCGCTTTCGGCAGCACCTGAATTGCTGTTTGGGCAATTCTGTACTTGCGCTTTTGGCAGTCCAGACGAAAAGTTCTTGACATAGATCAGGCTGGGTCTGCCCAGACCACGGCGTTTGCGCTCGATAAGGTCGATGTCCTCCAGTTCCCGGAACAGCTTGACCGCCTTATGCTCGGCGCAGCAGAGAGATTCCTGCACTTCCCGGACGGTGTAAATGATATACACCCGCCCCTGCTCGTCCAGCCAGCCGTTCTTTGCGGACAGGCTCATGCGGTCCAGCAGGATACCGTATAGCGTCCGGGCATCGGTGGAGAGTTGCCGGAAGCGGTGGTCTTGGAACAGTGCCTTGGGGATGCGGAAATAGGAGAACAATTCGCCCGACTGACCATAGAAGTAGTCCAGCGTCATTTGGTGTGACCTCGGATTTTCAACTGTATGGGTGTGTTCATGTGGAAAACTATCACTCCTTTCCTGTCAGATGTAAAATGCAACGTCCGTTGAAAAGGGTACTAAGCAAACAGGACTGCCTCACATACATTGCGCTGTGGAGCAGTCCTGTTCGTTTAATATGTAATTGTCATTGCACCTTCATGGCAGTCCTGTGCATAGGTGCGGAGCAGATCAAGGTGCTTTGAGGATTTTCGGACGATAGCCGTTGCACGGTCGCCGGACATAAACTCAACGACTGCAAGCCGTGGAATCGTCAGCGTGCCACGAATTTTGAAACCAACAAGGATCTTCTGATTGCACCATCGTTGGATGCTTTGTGCAGAGTAGCCCGTCAGTGTCGAAACTTCCGGGGTGGTCAGCAGATCATCGTATCCAACCGTGAGCTTTTCCCATAGGGTGTACAGCCCGGTTTTTTCCGGCTCTGTAAAATTGAAACGGATGATCTCTGTGGCAGGCTTGTCCGGGTGCCGCTTAGGGCAGCCGTTCTTTCCGATATAAAAGCCCGTTGGCACTTTATACTTTTCGGGGTTATCTTCACGGTCACACAAGTAGGTGATCACATCGTGGGTCGCAATATGGTATTTGCGCGTTTTCTTTCCTGTATTGATACACGGAACGAGGCCGGAATCCAGAAGGTACTTTGCGTGCTGCTTGTTGATGCGGGCAATGCGGTAGAACTGGTCTTTCGTCATTCCGTTGGGATATTCTTCGAGAATTTTATAGCACTCTAACAGAGTCCTCATGTTCATCCATCCTTTGCTGCTTTGATTTTGTCAGCGTCAGAAGCAACATATTGTATGGATGGATTCTGGCTCCCGGAATCTCTCTCGCCCATTCTCTCCAAAGGGCGTAAAATCTCTCCCAATTCTCTCCAAAAGGCAGATTTTTCTGCGTTTTTGAAAGTGGGTTCAAATCCGCATGGAGCCTAGTAATTTTGGTTTTTGATGAAATTTTGAGCGTAAATTCGATGGTTCGTATCTTCTGGCAAAGTCGGCTAACTACCTCTATCTTCCACCAAGTACCGTGAAGCAGGAAAAACTCGAAATCGTTTTGTCCTTAATCGGGCACGTGGGTTCGAATCCCACCATCTCCGCCAGAAGTCGCAGATTCAAAC
>ENA-OWOU01000792-OWOU01000792.1-gut-metagenome-genome-assembly--contig:-NODE-792-length-16539-cov-5.206415_pt1 | contig 16539 bp, 13 predicted proteins | sample MGYA00248248_ERZ651801 | MGnify/ENA primary metagenome ERZ651801 (study PRJEB26908, sample SAMEA4031710) | gut metagenome | biome: gut; feature: normal infant; material: stool | place: China | collected 2015... | reverse complement strand
TGGACCTGCTTGCACCGAAGAAAGCAAATTGGCCCCTATGATAGCCACACATTTATCAAGATGTGAATATTCAAGGCAAGCAAACATCTGAGCAGCAAAAAAAGCAATGACAAGATAGCCACTCAATAACTTCATCGGTTTTGCCAGTCCCTCTATTACATCTCCGTCCGTACGATAACGTCCGGAACTAAATCCGTAGACCATTCCCATGATTGCAGCTCCCAACGATAGTAAGAATAAAATGCCCATAATGAAAGGTGAACGTATCAGTCCTCCATTTACTCCCCGCAAAATACCCCAAGATGAAAAAGTAGCCCATAGTATGATTGAGGCGTAGATCATCCCTAATACGATTGCCATAGTCATAGCCCGACGTTCTTTCCGTGAGAGTTGTTTATAGACCTCAGATATTTGCATTCCTTCATATTCTCCCAAAGAAGGAATCAGTTGTTTACAGGTTATTCTATAAATAATAGCTCCAATAATAAATGTAGAAACAGACATGAAATAATAATTGCATAAAGGTCCTGTGTTTCCCTGATATACTCCGGAGTCGATGGCCGCCTCTTGTGTAGTACGGGCTATCAACGGATCCATTGTACTCAACATCACATTGGCACTGTAGCCACAAGATACCGATACGTATGCAGTGATGATTCCTGCTACCGGATTCAATCCAACCGAATAGAATAGAGTAGCTGCTATCGGCAGTAGTATGATATAACCTGCATCCCCCACTATATTCGATAACAATCCCAGGATAATCACCCAAAGAATTATTTTTTTAGTGTTTCTCCGGTTCTTCACTCCCTGTCGGATACAAGCATCGATAAATCCGGAATGTTGGGCTACTCCGATGCCAAACATTGCTGTCAGTACCATGCCCAGCGGTGCGAACCCAGTAAAGTTAGTGATCGCATTCCGCAACATCCAGCGAATCCCCTCCGGACTCAGCAGACTCTGCACACGAATTTCCGCTCCTGTTTGCGGAAGCTGTACCCTTAGTCCATAGATATCGAATATCCAGGATAAAAAGATGACTGCCAGCGTAAACAGGAAGAACATCGTTGCCGGATGTGGAATGCGCCATTTACTCTTCATCGGCTTCCAGATTGTCCAGATCGATAATGCGAAGTTCTAATGCACGAACCACCAGCCGGGTTGCGTTTACTCCCACCCGTTCACCTTGCGGAAACAACCTCCCAATCAAATCGTTTTGCCGTTTTTCCAGTGATTTCACTCCGAAAGGCATACCCTTCAGGTTAGCTATCATCTCTTTGGTATATCCTAAGGCCAAGTGGCGGAGAAACCGTTCGTCATATTCATCGATATCATAGCTTATGACAGCTTCCTGACGTTTAGCGTCATTGGCAACCGATTTTTTAAACCGCTCGACAATCTTCTCCAGAATTGGATAATTAAATACCAGTTTTTTGCCATCCATCACAGCCTGCACATCTGTTTTGGTCAGTAATTCACCTGTTTTCAATATAATTCCATCTGCTCCGGCGTTCAATACGTCTACCCATAACTTTTCATTTAGAATTTCTCCTGTGAATATCAGCACCCGCACCCCTGGATAGCGTTTAAATATGTTCCGACAAATATCGACACCGATCGTCGTAGAGCCTCCCAACCCTAAATCCAGCAATACCATATCGGGTAACTGAGTCTCCATCAAAAGCCAGAATTCATTTTCCGTCATTGCCGTACCAATTACCTGGGCATTCGGTATTTCATGACGGAATATTTCTTCAGTTCCTTTCAGTTCCAGTTTGACGTCTTCTACAATAATTACTTTAAATTTCTTATCTTCCATACTATTATCTATGTATATTAGTTTTCTTATCTTTTAGGTACAGTAAAATAGACTGTAAATCCTCCCCCCTGTGCCGGTTCGGCATTGATGCGACAACCGCGTCTTCCGGCAAATTCATCATGATCACGGATAATTTGTTTGCATATCAAGTATTCAGTTCCCCGCAACTCACCTTTTTCCCCCGAAGTCATACGTGCCAGATTCGGATAAAACAACAGGTTCAGCTCTTCTACGTGTTTTTCACGTCTTCTGTCTGTAAACAGGAAACGAATGTATTCTCCGTCTGCGACAGCTTTTAATATCAACTCTCCATCCTGATGGAAAGAGAGGGCTTCATCAATCAGGTTTTCCATAAGAAAACGCAATTGATTGATATCTCCTATTACTTTAGCTTCAAGAGGCTCTATAGCCATCGTTATCTTATTGGCCCCCCCTTTACCAGCCTTCTTGAAATACTTACCGGCATATGCCATTATATCGGCAACCGGAATTGTTGTTCTCCGAAATGTAACCTCTTCCAACTGACGTGAAGCACACGAACTCAATATCGTAAAAATACCTTTATAATATTCTATCAGCTCACTAATGGTCTCTACACTCTCCTTCTCTTCCTCTTCTGAGAGGGACTGCACATTCAACCTGCCGATGATCTGTTTGATTTTATTCGGATAATAAATCGTTTCATGTTTAATGGTCGAAAGGCAATTATCCAGTACCATGTTCTGTACATGCAGCATACTGTCTTCCCATGAAGCTCTTCTTGTTTCTTCATGTGCTGCTTCAATATCGCGGTATTTCGTAGCAAGCCTGACAACTGCATTAAAAACCACAATGCCTACATATCTGGAGATCAATTGAAACAGCAGGCGGTCTGCCTCTTGCATGCTTTCTTCCTGCCTTTCCAAATATAATACACCCACACACTGATGTTCACCTCCCGCATCGACCAGCAAAGGCAATGCTTGCATGTCTTTGTCCGAAAGATAAGACTGACAGTCAAAACATTGTTGTACAATTTCCGGAGTCACATTCATGCGAGGACTGGAAGCAAACTCAAGCCGATGTCCCATTTCGTTATATACAGCAATGCCTAACCTCTCTATGGTCAAAAGTTCGTTTACCGAGTCAAAAGCTTCATTTACAATTCTCTGTGGTATCTCTTTCAGCGTATCTTCTTCGCGTTGCAAAGCTTCTGCCGATTCTTGCGTACGTGTCAGTGAAGAGGCAAATACTTTTTTGTTAATCTCCAGGACTTGCTCCAGATTCAGGCGGTTCAGGAGCCGTTTGCGCATGTACAAAAGATAATAGCCGCAAAGAGAAACCACTAACAAAAGAATACACAAAATAATCCCTACTGTCTTATTAGTAGTCGACCGTTCCAGTTGACGGCAATAACCTTCCAGAGACTGATCTTCTCCAGTCAGTTTATATAATGCCGTATAAGCGACATTATTGTAATTATATGCATCCAGTTTTTTGAGACCTAAGAAAGCGACTGACGCTTCGTTTCGCACATCCAATATCACATGGAAATCGGTATTGAACGGTTCCACCCACCATTCCAGTTCGGCCGGTACTCCACTCCCCACCAGTTTCATATATCGTTGAGGATGGCGAGCATACTTTTTATAATGTGCATTCAGTCGGTTTAGTGCCGAATCGGCATACTGCAAAGCGAGTTCAAAATTTTCTATCACATTACAATAGTACACTGTATCAGCAAAGCGGGAAGCTTCGTCTAATAAACGTTCGTATTCCTCTTCAGCTACCAAGGTTACGGAGTCGACAGGGACATCTTTCAGTTTCTCCGGCATCGGTTCATCCTGACAAGAGAAGAAACTGCAAGATATGATCAGGTATAGCCAGATCCCGAAGATCTTACGTATCCCGGGAGGCAACCGGAAATAGAAGCGACTTCCTTTACCCGGTTTGCTCTCTACGTTAAATGTACACACCCTGAACAAGTCGTTGGTCTTTTTGTATTTCTCAATAATTCCCTTACAGTTCATCAGTCCGAACCCACTGCCTTTACTGCGTTTCAGTTCTTCTTGATCCGTACTTTCTTTCATCCCTATCGATTGAGAATCATAGACTTTCTCACCGATAATTTTCGTTATATCTTCAGACGAAAGTCCCCGTCCGTTATCCTCCACAGAAATCTCCACATATTCATCGGTCGTCCCAGCATATATCTTTACGGTACCTCCCTCCGGGGTATATTTGCGGGCATTCTCGGCCAGTGTGTTAATCATAAACAAGGTCAGAGCTTTATCCGCCTTTACCAATGCCTCTGTCGGTTCTATTTCAAGCCTCTGCTTCTTCATTTCAAAAGCTTTACGCCCTTTGCCTATTAACTCAAACAGTTCGTTCAGCTCAAAATTTTCAATATTCAGGCTAAGTGAACCTTGTCTCATTTTAATCCACAACGCCAATATATCATTGTATTCATTGATAGTAGTGACCAGTTCGTCAATGTACTGGTACTTCTCTTTTTTTATCCGGTCGTCATTAATAAAGCCTTTTTCCGTCAGCTTGTGGACTTCGTTAATAATCCGATCTATATACGGATTGATTCCGTCTACGATAGCCAGGCAGGATTTTTTTATCAGGTTCTGACGTTTGTTTCCGGCGATGTGCTGTTCATAAACATACCTTTGTTTTTCCAGCTTATTTCGTTCATCACCCAATGAAATAAATGTCATTCCATTGTCTAATGCCCAAGCAATATAAGGAGTTATTACTTTCACCAACGCCTGTTCGTCTTTATTCAGCCGATGGCGGGTAAAGAGAATCAAAATACCGATAGGATCTGTTTTATCGGGTACATATAAATTAAAGTCGGCTCTTATACCAATCTCGCTACCCGGCTTTACTTCAGTTTCCTGTTCACTTTCACATTCTTCGTCAAACTTAATTTCTCCAGCTTCTTCATCCCTCACCCCGATTCTGATTCCTGTCGCACTAAACAATTGTTCCATATCCGGCAATATCGATCCGGCGATGGCATGTACAATCTCACTTTCATCCGCCACATCAGCCGGGATAGAAGCGGTGATTTTCTGACAGACATCCAATGTTTGTTTCAAACGGGCAATATGGATGCGGTTTCGTACTTTCGATCTTTTGTTGAACAGCCAAAACATGACAGCAACCAGTACGAGCCCTATGACTACGAAAAATAATACCACATTCAACTGTCTGGATTCTTGTTCCAGAGACAGGTAACGACTCTCCAGTTCCTTGTCTTGACGGGTATATCGCAAGATATCCAGATAGACATTTCTATTATAATCCGAAGCCGGTTTCATACCCAGACACGCAAATGACACACTCAACTGTTCACGTATTCTGGAGATCCATTCCGGCACAGTTTTCACCTTTTCTTTCCCAAGCCAGGTTACTTCAGTATACGCCACATCTTTGTTTGGGACAAACACCTCCAGTTTATCAAGTGTATCTGCTACAGAATGGTAATATGTTATATGGTGCTGGTTCACGCAATCCAACGCTTTTGCCAACGTGTCCAGCGCTTCTGCATAGCGCCCATGAGCATTCAGGTATTTGCCGATTGATACATAGGCACCCGCTATTTGATAAAGGTCGTTATATTTACGAAAACGTTCCAGTGCCATTTGTCCTAATCTCAACGGCAACAATGAATCTACAGGCATACCGAACCTTGTCAGAGCATGCGAACGTCTGTTCAGGAATAATTCATAACTACCCGAAGATGCCATCAGATTGGCAAGCCCCTGCAAGCCATTTCCTTCGAAGTATAAATATCCTTGCTCCGATGCCATTTTCCAAGTGGTATACAGTTCATCAAACTCTTCAAGCTTCCGGTCTTCCGGTGTTTTCCCCTCACATAAACCGGCGGAACCTTTGATATAATGAAAATAGAGAATTTGATTTGTATCGGCTGCCAACTCCTCGTTTTGCCGTATTTCGTTCAGCGAAGCCATCGCCTCGGCACGTTGTTGCAGATAGTAGTAATAAACCGCTGAAACGATAAAAAACTCTGTAAAAGCATAATTCAACCGGGCACTTTCGTGACGATCTATAAACAGGTTACTTTCTTCATCAATCCGCTTCATTCTCCGGATTGCACTATTCCTGTAATCATAGAACTCTTTATTCATAGCTGTCCGCTGATAAATTTTCATCAGTCCGATATCAGCAATCAAAAGCTCCAGTTCATTTTTCGTCAGATTGTAGACCTCTTTATACAAGCGTTCCGAATTATCAAAGTCCATCCGCATGAAAGCGCAGAAAGCAAGATTATTAGAAGCTTCCGCTTTTCCCTGCTGGTACATGCTAACCTCTTTATAGGCCTGCGACGCAGCCCGGCAAGAAGAATCCAGATTTCTATATCGATAAGTATATGCCAGTTGGTTTAGCGAATCGATATGCTGTACCTCCTTGGTTGGAGCTGTATCGACACAAGAGAAGAATGTCGTCAGCAACAACACACAGAAAAGCACTATAGGCAAACGCGGATTCATTTCTTTTCGGATACAATTAGTGTTTAGGTAGCAAAACTACAATTTTTTCTACAATAAGTCTTTTAAAATGCCCAGATAATTCATACCTTTGCGCGCAAATTATAACCAATAGGTAACAACTATTACACACAATGAGCGAAAAAGCACCCTTTATGGTATTCTCGGGAACTAATTCGAGATACCTGGCAGAAAAAATCTGCGCAAGCCTCAATTGTCCTTTGGGAAACATGAATATCACCCACTTTGCTGATGGTGAATTTGCAGTTTCTTATGAAGAGTCAATTCGTGGCGCACACGTATTCCTGGTTCAGTCCACTTTCCCTAATTCCGACAATTTGATGGAACTTCTTCTGATGATCGATGCAGCCAAGAGAGCGTCTGCAAAGAGCGTCGTTGCAGTTGTTCCCTATTTCGGATGGGCACGTCAGGACAGAAAAGATAAACCACGTGTTTCTATCGGCGCAAAACTGGTAGCAGACCTGCTTTCAGTTGCAGGCATCGATCGTCTGATCACAATGGATTTGCACGCAGACCAGATTCAGGGTTTCTTCAATATTCCGGTGGATCACTTGTATGCTTCGGCCGTGTTCCTCCCCTATATTCAGTCATTGAAGCTGGAAGAACTCGTAATTGCAACTCCCGACGTCGGTGGTTCAAAAAGAGCAAGTACATTCTCCAAATATTTGGGTGTACCCCTGGTTCTCTGCAATAAGTCACGTGAGAAAGCAAATGAAGTAGCCTCTATGCAAATCATCGGCGATGTAAAAGGTAAAAACGTAGTATTGATTGACGATATTGTTGATACAGCCGGTACTATTACAAAAGCCGCCAACATCATGCTTGAAGCCGGAGCCAACTCAGTACGTGCCATTGCCAGTCACTGTGTAATGTCCGATCCCGCATCATTCCGTGTTCAGGAGTCAGGACTGACTGAAATGGTCTTCACCGACAGCATTCCTTATTCTAAAAAATGTGTCAAAGTAAAACAGCTGAGCATTGCCGATATGTTTGCCGAAACAATTAAACGTGTAATGAACAACGAATCCATCAGTTCACAATACATTATCTAAGAAAGATAGGATAAAGGACAATAAAAAAACGTAGAACTTTCAGTTCTACGTTTTTTTATTTATGCTTATCTCTGCTCTGTCTATTGTTCCAGTCGTCCGAATTTGTAAGTTCCTTTACGGATTACTTTTCCGGTACTATCTGTTTCTACAAACGGTCCATTTTTCTTACCTTGCTTGAAGAAGCCTTCATAACGATTCCCGTTTTTATCTTCTTCCACTCCATTGCCTTCCTGCAATCCGTTCACAAACCCACCTTTATATTTGGTACCGTTTGTCAAAGTAAGAGTACCTTTACCATTAGGCTGGTTATTCTTCCATTCTCCCTCGTACACATCCCCGTTGCTCCATTTATAGGTTCCATGTCCGTTACGCTTGTTATCTTTCCATTCACCTTCATATACGGCACCGTTAGCCCAGGTAAACGTACCTTCACCATCCTGCATGCCATCTTTGAAGTTACCTACATATTTGTCACCATTAGCATGATAATATATACCGGAACCGGTACGTTCGCCCTGCAAATATGAACCTTCATAGCGGTCGCCACCCAGAAAGAAGATACCTTTTCCATGTTGCAAGTCGTCCTTCCAGTCACCCACATATTTTTCACCGTTTGTATATTCAAAGGTTCCTTTACCTTCACGGACATCATTTTTCCAGTCACCGTCATATCTACAACCGTCATTCCATTCCAATACGCCTTTACCGTCTTTTTTATCATTTTTCCAGTCGCCCACGTATTTGGAACCGTCTCTCCAAGTATACGTTCCTTTACCTTCACGTTTGTCGTTCACCCAGTCACCCACATATACGTCTCCATTATGATAATACATCGTTCCCGGTCCGTGCTGATAATCCTGAAACCACATACCGTCATAACGGTTATTGTTCATAAAATAGTAGATCCCGTTACCATGTTGCTGGTCCTGGTACCACTGTCCTTCATACCGTTCACCGTCTGGGAAAGTGTAAACTCCGAATCCCTCACGCTTACCTTTTACGTACTCCCCTTCGTAAACGTCGCCATTCTTAAAAACAGTCTTACCTTTACCGTTTGGCTTACGTCCCTTCATTTCTCCGGTATATACGGAGCCATCCTTAAACGTGTAGTTTCCTATTTTAATTTCAGTAGAGAAGGTGTCCCGCACTTTGCTGAAGAATCCACCTTTATTTTGTGCGACAGCACTCCCTTGCGAAAGAGCCGCTAAAATGAGTGCTGTATAGATGTATCTTGTTGTTTTCATTTGGCAAATATACAATTTATACACTAAAGCTGCTTTCTTTTGACGCTTTTTTATGCTAACTTTTTACCTGCAATGACCTCTTTTAAATTCTCTTTGCACAAATAACGACCTGCCAACTCCCGTATTTCTTCCGGCGTAACCTCCTTCACAGCTTGTAGCGAGCGGGCAAAATAAGCATCATCCAAACTGGAAGTAAGGATAAACATCCAAGCATCAGCCAGTGAGAAAGGTGATTCATAATTCCGGCACATCTCTCCAAGCATATAGTTACGTACCATGGCCAGCTCCTCCGGTGCCACCCGGTCATTCTGCAGTTTATCGATCTCCTTGTAAACTTCCTGTATCAACGGTTCTACGTATTCATTCGCTGTCTCCGTGCTGATGCCAAGCAGGCCACTACCCGGATAGAACATGATCCCGGCAGAAATTCCATAGGTATATCCTTTATCTTCACGAATATTCGACATCAATCTACTGCCGAAATACCCCCCGAACAGAGTGATCAACACCCGTAGTTTCAGATAATCGGGATGTGTTCGCAAGATAGTTGTAGTTCCCAATTTCACCGCACTCTGCATTGCATCTTCTCTTTCCGTGAAAATACGCTTCTCCGGGACCGCAACAAACGGATATTCTTTCTTAACCAGCCTTTGCTGATGATTGCCAAACGGAACCGTACCGAATGCAGCTTCTATACGGCGGGTAATTTTGTCCGTTACTTTACCGGAAAGGTAAATATAGCAATTTCCCGAATGATAATACGTATTATAAAACTCACGCAATAAGTCCGGAGTTATGTTATGATAGTCTGTCTCCTCCACATAGCGTCCGCATGGATGTTCTTCACCATAAAGTGCCCTCAGTAGACTCCTGTGTGCCAGAAAATCCACTTTTGACGTATTAACCAAATACTGCTGAATATTGGCATCTATTACCGTATTCAGTTCTTTTTCCGGAAAAAGCGGCTCTTTGATAATCGATTCAAGCACATCGAGCGTTTCGGCAAAATACTTATTCAGTGAGTACAGTGTGACATATGCATATTCCGCCGAACTGGATAGTTCGAGCCATGCCCCGTAATAATCCAGCCTTTCAGCAATCTCTGCTGCCGTATATTTCCGGGATCCTTCACGCAACATACGGTTCGCAAACAATGCCTGTAGTTTTTTCGACTGTTGCCAACGTCCGCCACCAAACAAAATGTCAACGCGTACCACATCCTGTTCGCCGGCATTGATAACCGTCAACGGTACTCCGTTCGGCATTACCGTACGTTCCGGAGGAAGGATGTTGAACTGAACTAATTCCTGAATTTCGGGTTGAAGTGTCCGGTTCATAATAAATTATTTTTCTGTAAAAACTTCTCTGCCTCTTCCAGATCCTGAGGTGTATCGATCCCGATTGTCTCTACTTCACTGATTCCAACTTTAATGGTATACCCGTTTTCCAGCCAGCGAAGTTGTTCCAATGATTCAGCCAGCTCCAACGAAGACTGTGGGAGTGAAGTTATCTCTTTCAGTACTTCTGTTCTGTATGCATATAGTCCGATATGTTTATAATAAGTGTGATTTTTCAACCAATCTTTTTTATCTGCGTTACGTTGGTACGGGATCACAGATCGGCTGAAATACAATGCATTCATGTTCTTATTCAGTACTACCTTCGGAGAATTCACATTTTCCAGCACGGCAAACTCGTCATCTGCCGGAAAGGGTTTCACTAAAGTAGCAATCTGTGTAGACACATCTTCAAAGCAGGCTTTTACAGCTTTCAGCTGCGAAGGCTGAATAAAAGGTTCATCTCCCTGTATGTTAACCACTACATCAAAGTCCCCACCTATCTTTGTACAAGCTTCATAACAGCGGTCTGTTCCACTTTTATGGTTAACAGAAGTCATTATTACCTTGCCGCCAAATGCTTTTACAGCAGCTTCGATCCGTTCGTCATCCGTGGCTACATAGGCATCATCAAGCACACCGGCCACTTGTTCATATACACGTTGTATCACCGTTTTTCCTCCCAGCATGGCCAATGGTTTTGCCGGGAAGCGGGTAGAAGCATAACGTGCGGGAATTATTCCTAAAAATTTCATATTTCTTATATTTAGTTGCGAGCCATAGGCTACTTCAGTTCTTCAAGTCCTTTGAGAATATAGTCTCTTTTCAAGTCTTCCGGTTTCAATACCCGGTTATCAAAAACGAGTAGGTCGATATCCAGACAAACCTTTTCCCTCTTTTTGTCTTCCTTCTCTCTTCCAGCCTCCTTTTCGATTGTTTTCAACTCTTTCACCACCCGTTCGGCGTCCGCATCAGTATAGAAGCGAGCCACTTGGTTAGAGAACAACGCCGGATTACGAAAGAATAACGGCCTTGTTTCCTGCTCACCCGTAAAGCGGATGGAGGGAAACAGAGCCGTCAGCTTCCTGCGGGCAAGGAGGAGATTCTCCTTCCGGTTATAATTACTTCCGATACAAATCAGACAGGAGTGCATCACTGACTACGTTAATTGAATAAATCGTCCAGTCCCGATGCCGGTTCATCTATGATGCTGTCCCCCGAAATACTGAAGTCTTTGCACGGGTCAAATCCGTCAGGGAGTTTAAAAGTCTCTTTCGGATCATATCCCAATGTCTGGTCTGCATACACCTTATGCATGTATTTTGTCCAGATGGGCAATGCCAGCGCAGCACCCTGTCCATCTCTCATCGAGTCAAAATGGATATCCCGTTCTTCACCGCCTACCCAGCAACCGGATACCAGTGAAGGAGTGAATCCCATAAACCATCCGTCCGAGTTGCGCTGAGTCGTTCCGGTCTTACCACCCATATCGGCTGTTATTCCGTACCTGCGGACACGTCCTCCTGTACCTTCATTGATTACGGCACGCAGCATTACCAGCATCTTATAGGCACTCGATGCACTGATCACCTCTTCCATCTGTGGCGAGAAGGTGGACAACACATTGCCTTCACTGTCTTCTATTTTGGTCACAAACAAAGGTGCTACCCGAATTCCCTTATTCGCAAAGGCTGTATAAGCACTGACCATCTCTCCTACCGAAATTTCGCACGGACCAAGACAGAGAGATACTGTAGGTTGAATTTCTTTATTGCGTACCCCGAAAGTGTGGATCAGACGTGCCAACGCATACGGGTTCAGTTTACTCATCAAATAAGCCGATATCCAGTTATTTGAGTTGGCAAGTCCCCATTTTAAAGTTACCATTTCACCATAATGTCCTTTCGAAGTATTCTTCGGTGACCAGGGCTTTCCATTTTCATCAATAAGGGTGATTTCCACGTTGCGTGTTTCATCGCAGGGAGAGAATCCGTTTTCCATTGCCAACGCATATAGATAGGGTTTAATAGTAGATCCCACCTGTCGGCGCCCCACCATCGCCATGTCATATTGGAAATAAGTATAGTTCGGTCCACCCACATATGCCTTTACCTGCCCGTTTATCGGATCCATCGACATAAATCCGGCACGCAGGAAGTGTTTATAATAACGGATGGAATCCATTGGAGTCATAATGGTATCTTTTTCACCGTGCCATGTGAAGACTGACATCGGCTCCGGCTTGTCGAATGCCTTCTTGATCTCCGTTTCCGAGGCCCCGGCCGCTTTCATACTCTGATAACGGCTGGTCTGCTTCACTGCCCTGTCCAGAATGCGGTCAATCTCTTCTTGAGTCAATTGATTGCTGTACGGAGCTTTTTTGCGTCCTTTCTTCTCTTTGAAGAACAGAGGTTGCAGATAGTCTCCGATATGCTCTTCCACTGCCTCTTCGGCATAACGCTGCATGTGCGAATTGATGGTTGTATAAATTTTCAGCCCGTCCGTATAGATGTTATAGTTCGAACCGTCCTTTTTCTTATTTTTCTCACACCAGCCATACAACGGATTCATTTCCCAGTCGATCGAGTCTTCATAGAACTTTTGCATCTGCCAGCCACGATAGTTACTGCGAACGGGTTTAGGAGCAGTCATCACACCACGCAGATATTCGCGAAAATAAGTAGCCAATCCTTCTTTATGGTCCACCCGGTGGTACACCAGCTCCAGCGGCAGGTTCTGCAACGAGTCACACTCCTCCTCCGTGATATATCCGGCTTTTCTCATCTGCTCAAGTACTGTATTCCGCCGTCCGCGCGAACGCTCATTAAAGCGTACCGGATTGTAGAGTGAAGGATTCTTACACATACCGATCAGCGTGGCCGCCTGTTCAACTTTCAAGTCCTTCGGTTCACATCCGAAATAGGTATAGGAAGCCGTTTTGATTCCTACTGCATTGTTCAGAAAGTCGAACTTATTGAGATACATACTCAGAATTTCCTCTTTGGTGTAATATCGCTCCAATTTCACGGCAATCACCCACTCTATCGGTTTCTGAAACAGACGTTGCAGAGTGTTTTTGGCAACTTCATCTGTGAACAGCTGCTTGGCAAGTTGCTGCGAGAGCGTACTACCTCCACCTGCGTTTTTCTGCATCAATAACCCACGTTTCACTACAGCGCGTATCAGTGCCTTGGCATCAATACCCGAATGTTCGGCAAAGCGTACATCTTCCGTTGCTATCAGTGCATTGATGATATTAGGTGAAAGTTCATTATATGAGGTATATACACGATTCTCCTTACTAAGCGACCATGTTCCTAAAACCTTACCGTCCTCCGAAAGAATTTCGGTGGCAAACTTGTAATTTGGATTTTCCAATTCTTCCACAGGAGGCATATATCCAATCCATCCATAAGCGATAGAAGCAAATACTGCAATTCCTGCCAGCACCATCAGTGCAAAGAAAATCCAAAGGCCTTTTACTATCTTCTTAACCATTTTATTCCGTAGTTTTATTCGAAGTTGCAAAGATAATCATTCCCTTCCATCTGACAAGCGTTCCCTTCCATGTTTGCACACAAAAAAGCCTAAGCGAAGTAAAAAAAGGCTCCCGGCCGTCCCGTTTTTTCGGGAATCGGCCGGAAGCCATACACACATCCTGTTTTCTATTCGTCTGTTACAGGATCATTACCTCTCCGCCAGCCGTTTTATGCCGTCGGATCATCTACGATACCTCCGTCTCCTCCATCAGTTGTCCCTTTCAGGTAATCGTCCAGACTGATCAGGTCCAGTTTTTCACCCGCACGGGTAGCCGTTTTGGTAATTTTCAACTCTTTGTTAGCCTGAAAATAGATACGTACAGCCTCTACACTTTTGGCCGTGATGTCTTCTTTCTTTTCGGCACCTTTCGACTTGGCTGCGAGCATAAACACCCCCAATCCTTCAATGTTTACCGCTTTTCCTTCCAGCAGCTGCTCTTTCAGCTTTTCTACAAAATTCTGAATCGTACTCTTAATGTCACCTACCGAAAGTGATGAACGGTCCTGGATTTTCTGTGCTATAAACTTCAGGTTTACCGACCGCCCCAATGTAATGAGTTGCGGATAATACTTCTTCGGAGAATTCTCAACGCGCGGATCTGACGGGCGTTGCACTGTTTTAAAAATTACACTCATACTACGTTTTTTTTTAAAGATTTAAATTTCATTTTTATAGTCTCGTTTCGTTGATCAACAGTGCAAATATCCGGTTTTCCACAGAGACTGCCAAACAAAACAGTCCTTTCAGAGTCGTTTCTCTCAAAAAAGACATAACTCTTTTATTATCAGTACGAAAAGCAGATCACAACACGTTCTCCTTTTTCACATTTCACTCTGTCCATAGTTTTATATTGTTCCCCAACAGCCCTTTTAACAGATTTTCCTCTTCAACTGATATAAGGTGGAAAAACCGGTTCATACTGTCCCCTTGGCTCCAAAGTAAAGAGTCTCCCCCTTGCCAATTGAAATTGCCCCCCAAAAATATTCTTCAACTTTGATTTATAATTCGAAAAGGTGTATTTTGTTTGTTAAAAACATATAAAAAAGAGTATACTCAACAAATCTTTAAGTATGAATAAAATCCGCCAAGTCTTACGCTGTTATGCTTCCGGCAAAGGCACAAAGACAATTAGTGGTATGTTGAACGTATCTCGTAATATAGTCAAGAAGTATTTACAAATATATCAAAATAGCCAGCTTGATTTAGATAAAGTACTTTCTCTGGATGATGCCTCCTTGTTTTCCTTGTTTCAGGAAAAAGAAAAGCCACCGGTACCCAACGAACGTTATGAGTGACTTGTCCTAAAATAACTTTACACAGTAACAACTATAAAAAGTGTAAAAGTTCTGATTAGACGAGAAAGAAAATTCTATTCAGAAGTATTTCGTGAACGTGTTTTGAGCGCTTACTACAACAGTAATGAATCAGTAGACATGATAGCCGGACGTTTTCAAGTCAAGAGAAATACGGTCAGTAGTTGGGTTTATCGTAAAAGAGTTGCTCCCAATTCCAAAGAAAGTAGTAAATTCGTGGTATTAAGTGTAATACCTATGAAAGGAGAAAAGCTACCTATAGAAGCAATGGAAGAACGCATCCGTGAACTGGAACAACAGCTGGCGAAAGAAAAATGCGTTCCACCTGTTTAAATACTATGATTGATATTGCGGAACGTGAGCTAAAGGTTGATATAAGAAAAAAATCTGACGCCAAACAGTCCAAGAAGTAAGGCAAAAGCATCCATCATATAAGATAGATGTTTTATCTCGGTTGTTTGGCAAAACCCGCCAGGCTTACTATGAAAAGTCTCATTATGTTGCCAATAAGAATGTGGAAGAAGATGTAATTTTGTCCCTGGTACACAATGCTCGAAAAGATTTTCCACGTATGGGTGGGTGCGAAGAAGTTATTAATCTATCTTCAACCCACATTCCAAGCAATGGGTATATACATTGGCCGAGATACTTTCATTGAATTGTTGTATCGTAATTACTTATTAGTTAGGCGGGTGAGAAATGAGAGAAAGACAACTTTCTCAAATCATTGGATGCTTAAATATCCCAATTTGATAAGGAATTATAGATTAACAACTCCAAATCAATTATGGGAAAGTGGTATTACCTATATTGAAATGGCAGGTCGTTTCGCTTATTTGGCACTTGTAACAGATGCGTATTCTCATAAAATCGTCGGTTGAACTTGCTCCATCACTTCGTGCTTGTTATGCTCTTACCGCCTTTAAATAGTTTACCGGAAGGATATTCCGGGCTTATTCATCATTCAGACAAAGGAAGCCAATATTGTAGTGCCAGTTATGTTAATTTGCTAACGCAGCATAAGGTACAAATTAGCATGACAGAAAGTGGCGATCCATTTGAAAATACAATAGCAGAAAGAATAAATGGGATTCTGAAAACAGAATGGATATACGATGTTAAACTAAAATCATGGCAGGAAACTATTAACTTCGTTAGTAGGATCATAGATTTGTTTAACAATCAAAGACCACATCAGAGCATCAGTTATATGATTCCTGCCTTGGTTCATCAAACAAATATTAAAACGGAACGCAAATGGAAGAATTATTATCGAAAGAGGAATATACTTAATGAAGAAGTTTCTATATTTGATCCGAAGTGTAAAGGCATAGCAGGACTAAAACATTCAATTTCTGATAATGTCAAGCTCAGATAGGACAAAGTAATATAATCTGTATTTTTTTCTAGGATAAGATAAAATATATTCTGAATATCAATGATTTACAATATCATAAAAATGCACTGTTCAATCTTCTTTTTGTACCCCTTTCATTTCCAGCCCATCCGTTCCTCCTCAAAAATTCCCCAATAAAAAAATACCGCATTTACTCTCTACTTTCAGTCTATTTTTGTACATTTGTACCAAGTTATCAGTGCAGAGCGAAGAAACGCCCCCCGCACCGTTACTAATTCGTTACCTGTTACCTAACTTTCTACTCTTTACATATTGATAATTAGTTAATTAAACTTTTCTCGCAGTTTTTTTTTCTAA
>ENA-OWOU01000784-OWOU01000784.1-gut-metagenome-genome-assembly--contig:-NODE-784-length-16671-cov-5.732253_pt1 | contig 16671 bp, 16 predicted proteins | sample MGYA00248248_ERZ651801 | MGnify/ENA primary metagenome ERZ651801 (study PRJEB26908, sample SAMEA4031710) | gut metagenome | biome: gut; feature: normal infant; material: stool | place: China | collected 2015... | reverse complement strand
GTTATTCTGCATTCTATTACCTAATAAGTAAGGGATCGCTTTGTTCTATTACCTAATAAGTAAGGGAACAAATTGTAATGCACACAGCAAGATGATAGTGGATCAAGCACTGACAACTATTACATACACTCCTATAGATACATTATGAAACAGGTATTGCGGTTTAATAAAGTTATAAAAAGGATAGTATTCGCCGGAGATTTAATTCTCTTGAATGGTATCTTTCTATCTCTCTACGCACTCTTAGGAAGTAAATTCTTTGCAGACCCATTTACACACTCACTTCCACAGGTTTTAGTATTACTCAACTTATGCTATCTGGTTAGCAACATGTCATCGGGCGTCATACTGCATCGCCGCGTAGTACGTCCCGAACAAATTGTATGGCGCGCCATCCGCAACAGCGCCGGACACGCCCTATTCTTCTCCTGCGCCCTCACCTTTGGAGACTTCGGTATCCTCTCCGCACGTTTCTTCCTGATATTCTATCTCACGTTCACCACGCTGTTAGTCTGCTACCGTCTGTTGTTTCGCAGACTCCTGAAATGCTACCGCAAGCATGGAGGAAACTCCCGCAGCATCATTCTCGTAGGCAGCAACAGCAATATCATCGAACTGTATCATCAAATGACGGACGATGTCACTTCCGGATTTCGTGTCATCGGATACTTCGACGACCAGCCCGGCAGTCGCTTTCCCGAAAAAGTGAAATACCTGGGACAACCCGGCAAGGTTGTGGATTATCTGAAACGGGGAGGAATCGAACAAGTATATTGCTGCCTGCCATCCGCCCGCAGCGAGGAGATACTCCCCATCATCGATTATTGTGAGAATCACCTGATACGCTTCTTCAGCGTCCCCAACGTACGCAGTTATCTTAAACGCCGGATGTACTTCGAGCTTCTGGGCAACGTGCCCGTACTCTGCATCCGTCAGGAGCCTCTCAGTTTCACCGAAAACCGCTTCAGGAAGCGTGCGTTCGATATCGTTTTCTCCCTGCTGTTCCTGTGCACGCTCTTCCCCGTTATCTATATCATCGTCGGACTGACCATCAAAATCACCTCACCGGGCCCCATCTTCTTCAAGCAGAAGCGAAGCGGAGAAGACGGACGCGAGTTCTGGTGTTACAAGTTCCGTTCCATGAAAGTAAACGCACAGAGCGACACCCTGCAAGCCACCTTGCACGATCCGCGTAAAACCCGATTCGGCAACTTCCTGCGTAAAAGCAGCATCGATGAACTGCCGCAGTTCATCAACGTACTGTTGGGCGACATGTCGGTAGTGGGCCCCCGCCCTCACATGCTGAAACATACGGAGCAATACTCACAACTGATCAACAAATACATGGTCCGCCATTTTGTGAAGCCGGGTGTCACCGGCTGGGCGCAAGTCACCGGCTTTCGTGGAGAAACCCACGAGCTGTGGCAAATGGAAGGCCGCGTGCAACGGGACATCTGGTATATCGAGCACTGGACCTTCATGCTCGATTTATATATAATATATAAAACTGTAAGAAATGCGTTAGAAGGAGAAAAAGAAGCTTATTAAAACAAAGAGTTCACCACAGAGGACACAGAGGACACGGAGTTTTTATTTTCCAGGTTTATAGAAAGATCTTAAATTCTTCCTCTGTGAACTCTGTGTCCTCTGTGGTGAACCCCATATAGTAATATTCTAAAATTAAGATAAATGACAAAAAGACTACTTTTTTTTACGTTAACCTGTATCCTGCTGGCTTCCTGCCAGTCCTACAAGAAAGTGCCTTATTTACAAGACTCGGGAGAGGTGCAGCGTGCCGTTGCGGAAGCCAAGCTTTATGATGCACGCATCATGCCGAAGGATCTGCTCACCATCGTCGTGTCCTGCACCGACCCCGAACTGGCTGAACCGTTCAACCTCACTGTAGCAACTCCCGTCAGCGCCTCACAGAACAACCTGACCAGCCAGCCGGCACTCCAGCAATACCTGGTAGACAACCGGGGCAATATCGAATTCCCGATACTGGGCACCCTGCACATCGGCGGGCTGACCAAAAGCGAGGCAGAAACACTGATCAAAGGGAAGTTAAGCGACTATATCAAAGAATCGCCCATCGTCACCGTCCGTATGGCCAATTATAAGATCTCTGTCATCGGCGAAGTAAACGCTCCCGGAACTTTCACCATCAGCAACGAAAAGGTCAACCTCTTCGAAGCCCTTGCCATGGCAGGCGACATGACCGTGTACGGATTGCGTGACAACGTCCGCCTGATCCGCGAGGACGCCGACGGACACCAGCACATCATCACGCTGGACATGAACCGGGCAGATATCGTCCAATCGCCCTACTACTACCTGCAACAGAACGACATCCTGTATGTCACCCCCAATAAGACCAAGGCAAAAACAGCCGACATCAGCACCAGCACCACCATCTGGTTCTCCGTGGTAGGCACGCTTGTGTCGCTTGCCAGTTTAATCATTACAATCGCCAAATAAAGAGACTAAAAATGAAAGAAGACTTATACGACGATCTATACGAAGAAAAAGAAGAGAAAATAGACTTCCACGCCATGCTGTTCCGCTACATCATCCGGTGGCCCTGGTTCGTGGCTTCGATCATCCTCTGCCTGGCGGGGGCGTGGCTACACCTGCGGCAGACCACTCCGGTCTACAACATCTCGGCTTCGGTAGTCATCAAAGACGACAAAAAAGGAGGCAACAGTGGGGGAAACCTCACCGCGCTCGAGGGGTTGGGGCTGGTCAGCTCCGTATCCAACATCGACAACGAAATCGAGATACTGCGCTCCAAAACCCTGATAAAGCATGTGGTCAGCGAACTGAACCTTTACACCACCTACTCCGCCCCGGGCAGCTTCAATGACGTGGAGCTCTACAAAAGCTCACCGGTACGGGTAGGTCTCACCCCTCAGGAGGCAGACAAGCTATCGGATCCGGCCCTATTCGAACTGACCCTGTCGCCCGGCAACACACTCGACGTGAAAGCAACCGTCGGAGGCGACGCCTACAGCAAGCGGTTCACCAAGCTGCCGGCCCTGCTCACTACTCCCGCAGGCACGTTCACGTTTACGCTTGCCCACGACTCCGTCACCGTCAAAGAACCGCAGACGCTCACCGCCGTTGTCAGCAATCCCCTGTGGACAGCCAAAGGCTATGCGGGAGCACTCAGTGTAGAACCGACGTCCAAAACCACCTCTATCGTCATCGTCTCCTTAAAGAATACCAACAAACGCCGGGGCGAGGACTTCATCAACAAGCTGATCGAGGTCTACAACCGGAACACCAACAACGACAAAAACGAAGTGGCGGAGAAAACGGAAGAATTCATCGCCGGACGTATCCGCATCATCAACGACGAGCTGTTCAGCACCGAGAAAGAACTGGAAACCTTTAAACGTGATGCCGGACTGACCGACCTGGCAAGCGATGCCCAACTGGCCGTCAGCGAAAACTCCGCCTACGAAAAACAACGGGTGGAGAACGGTACACAGCTCAACCTGGTAAGCTACCTGGCCGAGTACATCTCCGCTCCGGACAAGGTCAACACCGTGTTGCCCGTCAATGTCGGCCTGACCGACCAGTCCCTGCCCCCCCTTATCAGCCAGTATAACGAAATGGTGCTCCAGCGCAACCGCCTGCTGCTCAATTCTTCGGAAAGCAACCCGGTGATCGTTAATCTGGATACCAGCATCCGCGCCATGCGCGAAAACATCCTGACCACCCTCCGCAGCGTAAAAGAAGGATTGCTTATCACCAAAGCCGACCTCGACCGGCAGGCCGGCAAGTTCAACCGCCGCATCAGCAATGCTCCCGCCCAGGAACGCCAGCTTGTCAGCATCTCGCGCCAGCAGGAAATCAAAGCCGGACTCTACCTGATGCTGCTCCAGAAACGGGAAGAAAACTCCATCGCGCTGGCCGCCACCGCCAATAACGCCAAAATCGTAGACGAAGCCATGGCCGACGACTATCCCGTCTCCCCCAAGACAAGGACGGTCTACATGATCGCGCTCTTGATGGGAGTAGGCATCTCCGTAGCCGTCATCTACGTCATGGGACTGCTCCAGTTCCGCATAGAAGGACGGGCAGACGTGGAGAAACTGACTTCCGTCCCTATCATCGGGGACATCCCCCTGGCGGAAGAGGGAGACGGGAAGCAGGGAAGCATCGCCGTCCGCGAAAACGAAAACGACCTGATGGCAGAAACTTTCCGGGGCATCCGCACCAACCTGCAATTCATGCTGGGCGAAGAGAACAAAGTGGTCCTGGTCACCTCCACCATCAGCGGCGAAGGAAAAACATTCGTAGCCACCAACCTTGCCATCAGCCTCTCGCTGCTCGGCAAGAAAGTAGTCATCGTGGGACTCGACATCCGCAAGCCGGGACTGAACAAAGTATTCTCCCTTTCGCACAAAGAGAAAGGAATCACTCAATACCTGGCCAATCCGCAGTATACCGACCTGCTGTCTATGGTGCAGCCCTCGGAGATATCACCCAACCTGAGTATCCTCCCCGGTGGAACAGTTCCGCCCAACCCCACCGAGCTGCTGGCACGCCAGGCTTTGGTGCAGGCCATCGATATTCTGAAAAGACACTTCGACTACGTGATACTCGACACCGCCCCCATCGGGCTGGTCACCGACACACAGATCATCGCACGGGTAGCCGACCTCTCCGTTTATGTATGCCGTGCCGACTATACGCATAAAGCCGACTATACCCTGCTCGAGGATCTTCGTCTGGGCAACAAACTTCCGAACCTGTGTACCGTCATCAACGGGCTCGACATGAAAAAACGGAAATACGGTTATTACTATGGATACGGAAAATACGGACGCTACTACGGGTACGGCAAAAAGTACGGCTATGGATATGGTTACGGCCAAAAACACACTTAGACATCTCTATGATTTTATAAAATATGAAGAATTAATTATTTGTTACACTTATGCCATGAAAACCAAACCGCTATAAGAGTTAATTAAATTAACTTTTATAGCGGTTAAATTTCCATTTTAAAACATCAATGTAATTTTTTATCATCAGACACATCAAAACACGGACACTGCTTTATCCATTCCTCGGGCTCGATCTCCCCATTGGCGTTCAAGTCCGGACTCAGATCCCGGTGGCCACACACACGGCTGCCGGGATACTGTTTTAGCAGAGTCTTCACCAACACCCGCATCGAATGCACCTGCCACTCCGTCCGGGTATCCTTGGGACGTCCCCTCGCATCCAGCCCTCCTTCATAACAGATACCGATACTCGTCGCATTGTGCCCTTTGGCATGTGCCCCTATATTCTCTACCGGACGAGTGGACACAATCCGCCCGTCCTTGCGGATATAGAAGTGATACCCCGGCCCGTTGAATCCACGCCTGCGATGGCAGACATCCAGATCGAACTCCGTAAAGCACCGGTCTTCCCTCGTTGCGGAGCAATGAATCACGATTAAGTCGATTTTCCTCATACCCCCTCCTTCACTTTTCGACATTCCTCCCGCTGAGAAACATCAGGAACGCGATCACCCATTCCAAGATTCTTTGTAACTTCTTCATCGTTGCTTTGCTATATTAAGTTGTTTTACGTTTACACCACAGAGGACGCAGAGGACACAGAGTTTTTTAATTTTCACCACTCGGTTTCACCACAGAGTAACACAGAGTTTTAATTCCTCCTCTGTGTCCTCTGCGTCCTCTGTGGTGAAAATCATGCCGTCGGGTCATCCACAATCCCCCCGTCGCCGTCGCCCCCGTCGCCCTTTTGCGCCGCCCGGGTGCTCACCTTACTGAAGCTGAGCGTCTTCATCGCATCCGCCAGCACAGGCCCCGGACGGAAGTTCACCCTCGCCTTGCTGATATTCGCCGCTTTGAAATCCTCCGGCTTTTCAGCTCCCTTGCTTCTCAGACCCACCTGAAACGTGCCGATATTGCCCAGCCGTACAATCTCTCCCCTCGACAGACCGTCTACCATTTCATCCTCCAGCGCCTTCAGCACCGCCACCACATCCGCCGAGTGCACCGTACAGGCCTTTTCCACCCGGGTCGAGATCTCGTCCAGACCCACATCGCCACTCGCCTGTGCCTGGGCATAATACTTGGCGGGATCATCCTTCTTCTGCATGTTCTTGCGCGCCACTACCGAATACGTAACTTCTTTACTCATAATCGTACTTTCTTTTTAGAGTTAAACATCTGTTTTTCAATCATATTTCAAAGATACGACAACCTCGATGCGCCAATGACAAGGAAAGAGCGCCGATGACAAAGTTTGACGAAAAAAGAGTATAAAAACACGCTGCATTCCGGATGTTTTTTCGTATATTTACGGTAGATAACAATCAGATAATCAAAACTATGAACCAAAGAAAAGAAGAAGACACAACCGAAGCCGATTTCATTATCCGCTCGTACACCAAAGCCGAACTTGCACAACTTTACTGCCCGGGCCTCGACCCGGTGCTCGCCCTGCAGAAACTCTACCGCTGGATGCGTAAAAACACTGCCCTGACCCGGGCACTGTCCGAAGTCAATTACAACAAATACCGCCACAGCTTCCTCAAGCGCGAAGTCGGGCTGATAGTGCATTACCTGGGAGAACCTTGAGCTCACCACAGAGGACGCAGAGGACACAGAGTTTTAATTTAAACACCTGTTCCGGGGAAAATAAATTTTTCCTCTGTGAACTCTGTGTCCTCTGTGGTGAAAAACGTGAAAAAGACTTAGACATTTCCCCCGAAACATCCAAGTCTTTTAGTAGAAACTCTTAAGTCTTTTCAGAAAAGGCTTAAGAGTTTTTTCATACATTCGCCTCCCCCCTATCCTCTTTGAGAAGGTTCAAAGGCTCAAGGCTCACTCTACAAGCATCATTACGCCCACTTACGGTGAGTCTTACGATATTTTCCATCCTCTTTCACAACGAGTTCCAAGTCTACAGTCTTCTTAAAAAGCCTCTTGGCAGTGGACTGGGGAATTCCCATTTTCACCGCCTTTTCTACCATCTCGGCGAAGGTAAAAGTTCCTGAAAAAGATTGTAATACCGGCCGTAACCTGAAATAAGGCTTCAGAGGTTTGGAGTTCGTTTCACTCTTCTGCACACTGGTAGACAGCAGCAAGCTATGCTCCAGGAGCACATCCGTCATCAGCATGGCAGTATGGAAATCTTCGTCCGAACACACATACTGCGGCATCGCCCAGGCACACTCCCCCTTGCGGAGAGCAGTAAGCACACCCGCTATCCGACTTGCCATCAATCCGTGACGCAGCACGATCGCCCCGGGCGAATCATCCCGCTCGTTCACCACCTCGGACAGGTGAGAGGAGAAACGAGACGTATGCTCCTCCCATTGCGCAGCCGTAAACGTGACCTCCGTGGGAGACTGAAGCAAAAACAGGTGTAACTCCAACAGCCTGTGACTCAGACGGGCAAACACCGATTGATGATCTTCACCCCCTGCCCGGGGAGCGGCCGAACGCCAACACCAATCACTCTGTCCGGTATAGATCAGAAAACGGCTGTACAATCCACTCTCCAACGAAGGTATGAAACGCGCCAACTGATTCGGAGTACCGGCGAAACACAATGCCAAGCGTGGATGGTGGGCTACCACCTGGCGCCCGTTCACCTTAAAATCGGCCGAAACCACCTCGTGCTGAAAAGCCGCCCGAAACACGTCATCATGCTTTCCGTACTCATTGCGGATAGCTCCCGACACCATGTCCAGCTCCGTAGCGTTGATGCAGCACCCTAACTTGCCGCTCTCCTCCAATGCACTGATCAGCAAACTCTTCGACACATTGGGCGAAAGTGTCAGCAATTTACGGGCAGGCTCTTTGGGACGCAGCGAAAAGTCCGGCGAACGCTTCTCCGCCTGCGCCTTTTTCAGCTCCAGCTCCCACTCGAAGAAAGCCTTATCATACACCAGACGCATATCCTCGTTCTGCTTCTCATAATACCGGTGAATCTCTCCGGGCAATATGCCGGCAAGCGACACCACCCCCTTTCCGCCTCCGGCATGGGCAATCACCATGTAATACAGGTGCGGCGAGTAGTACACCTGATCATACAAAACACGCACCTCGGGCAGACAAGCGCTGATGTTGGCAACCATCGCCGTCAGCAACATGTCACGCTCCCGATAGCTGCCCGCCACCTTTACTCCCTCCGCAAGCACCTCGGGCAGATGCTCGAACACCTCTTCGGGAAAGTAAGGCGCCTGTCGTCTGTAAGCTTCACTTTTTCCGAACAAGAGATCTTCCAAATCATCCCCCTCCTCTTCCCCGTGAGGGGTATAAAGTGAGCCTTTGAGCCCTTTTCTTCCCCGACAGCGTCCGCCTTTCTGACAGAAGCATACTGATAACCAGAGAATAACGTTTTCTCAATCTCTCCGCTTCCGAAATCAGCCTGCGCATATTTCTCAACCACTGTTTTTTGCAACAGCCGCATTTCCTCCGGCGAAAAACCTTTATACCGGGCATAACGTCCCAACTTCAACATAAACGCATGCCGCCCTCCCGTCGCAAACGGATTCCGGACATCAAAATCATTCAGGAAAGCCTGCATAAAGCCATTCCCCGCTTCGGGAGCGACGCCTGCCGGACGAGCTCCGTCCACCGCCTGCGCAGGATACTCCCCTTCCGCCTGCGGCAGTCCGTCCACCTGCTCCCGCCACGGAAACACCCCGGCAGCGGGATTATAATACGCCTCCGGATCATACGAAGCGTAACACGCCCGTCCTAAATCACGGCACGACATATCGCAAGGATGCCCCAACACGCGCTCCAACTCACGGGCGACGACAGGATAAGCCGCCGCGTATTGCCCGGCATTCTCCGCATCGATGCGCACAACCAGCTTCAACCCCTCACCCGAGATGCTGACAAAGGCCTCCACCACGTATGGCAATGCCTTGGCCTTCTCCTTCATCCCGGACAGTTTCTCCGGACAGTGGTCAAAGTCGAACAGCGCCAGTCCGCTCAGCCGGCTCACCTGGTTCGCCGCATGTCCGCCCCGGCACCTGCCGGCTACCACCACTGCATTCAGGGCACCCTTCAGCTTCTTGGCTTCCTCTGCCATCCCCGTCTGCATCCACCGCCGATACGACTCGGCAAGCACCTTCCAGCGGAGTCCCCTGAGGTCATTATGAAACTCTTCCAACGAAATCTCTTCCGCCTTCTTTTCCCACACATGGAGAAAAAAGGAAATTGTAAACTCTCTCTTTTTCATTGAGTATTAAATTTTAATGTTTTTAATCCCGATCCACCGCCAAGCGCACAAAGCAAAACCCTTTCCACTCCGCATCCTCTGCAATGAACCATGATGCAAAAGAACAACAAACTTTTTACACTTCCGAATGTTAAAACCGCCGTAAAAGTCCCTTCGGAAAGCCTCCACACCTACCCACACACCACTTTCACCGTCCGCCTCCCGGATCTTTTTAACGCCCGAATTTATTTTCTCACCTCCCGCTTCCGCTCCTGATCCTTCACCGTATTACTCAGGAAGCGGCACAACCGTTTCATCTCCCGCATCTCCTCCCTCGAGAGCGGTTTGGGAAGCTCACGCACCAAGGCAAACACCTGTCCGGACAACTCTCTAAGCAATTCATTCGAGTTCTTTAACTTGTAGTTTTTTTTCCATAATCATTAAATTTGAAATATATGTTAATTATTAAAACTCACAAAAGTACAATCCAAAGATTAAAAATTCATTATTTTTTCTATTTTAATGAACAATTTATTGCATTTAGTAAATTTATATCTATCTTTGCAGCAAAATCAAACGTAAGATTCGGTTTACCCAAGCAGACAACTGTGACAGGTAACCGCGTAGCGTATCCGGGAGCGCCCCTCCCACTTTCTCAAACCATACTCCCCAACCGACATGAAATCCTGGCTTGCCGCCTACGTCCGTCTCTATCACGAAAAGAAAACCCGTGACCGCCTGACGGCAATGGGCATCGAAAGTTTCCTGCCCGTGCAGGAAGAAATCCATCAATGGAGCGACCGCCGCAAAAAGATAGAGCGCGTAGTCATCCCGATGATGATCTTCGTACACGTCGATCCCTCCGAACGTGCCGAAGTGTTGACCCTTTCGTCCGTCAGCCGCTACATGGTGCTGCGCGGCGAAAGTACTCCCGCCGTCATCCCCGACGAGCAGATGGAGCGCTTCCGCTTCATGCTCGACTACTCCGAAGAAGCCATCGAAGTGTGCTCCTCCCCCCTCGCCCCCGGCGAACAGGTGAGGGTGATCAAAGGCCCGCTTACCGGACTGGAAGGCGAGCTGGTGACCATCAACGGGAAAAGCAAGGTGGCGGTAAGGCTGGATATGCTGGGCTGCGCCCATGTGGACATGCCGGTGGGGTTCGTGGAGAGAGTGGGAAAGATGGAGGCGGTGAGATGAAGGATATTAATAAATAAAAGAAACGACAGACAATGAAAGGAATTGTTTTAGCCGGTGGTTCGGGTACACGCCTCTACCCCATTACTAAGGGAGTCAGTAAACAACTACTGCCTATTTTCGACAAGCCTATGATTTATTATCCTATCTCAGTACTCATGCTATCGGGTATTCGAGAGATACTAATCATTTCCACCCCCATCGATTTACCCGGATTCAAAAGGCTGTTAGGCGATGGCTCAGATTTTGGCGTTCGTTTCGAATACGCAGAACAGCCCTCACCCGACGGCTTGGCACAGGCATTTATCATCGGACAGGAGTTCATTGGAAACGATTCGGTATGTTTAGTACTGGGAGATAACATCTTTCATGGTCCCGGATTTACCCAATTACTAAAAGAAGCAGTGCGCACGGCGGAAGAAGATAAAAAAGCGACTATTTTCGGTTATTGGGTAAGCGATCCCGAACGATACGGAGTCGCTGAATTCGATAAATCGGGCAACGTTCTTCATATAGAGGAAAAGCCTGAAAACCCAAAGTCCAATTATGCAGTAGTAGGACTCTACTTCTATCCCAACAAAGTGGTTAAAGTTGCACAGAACATCCACCCTTCTCCTCGTGGAGAATTAGAAATAACGACCGTTAATCAGCATTTTCTTGATGACAAGGAGCTAAAGATGCAACTTTTAGGGCGTGGGTTTGCCTGGCTGGATACCGGCACACACGACTCCCTATCCGAAGCTTCCACCTTCATCGAAGTAATCGAAAAACGCCAAGGTCTAAAAATAGCCTGCCTTGAAGGGATCGCCTTAAGACAAGGATGGATCACACCGGATAAAATACACCAACTGGCGGGGCCGATGCTGAAAAACCAATACGGGCAATACTTGCTAAAAGTGATAGACGAATTAGACAAACAGAAATGAATATCATAAAAACAGCCATCGAAGGATTAGTAATCATCGAACCCCGGCTTTTTAAGGATGATCGGGGATACTTTTTCGAATCATTTTCCCAGAAAGAATTTAATGAAAAGGTGACTCCTGTAACTTTTGTACAAGACAACGAGTCCCAATCCTGCTATGGAGTCATTCGGGGACTACATTTCCAGAAACCACCCTACACACAAAGTAAATTGGTGCGTGTCATTAAAGGTTGTGTACTGGATGTAGCAGTGGACATCCGCAAAGGCTCCCCTACTTTCGGGCAGCATGTAGCAGTAGAATTGACCGGTGAGAATCATCTTCAGTTTTTTATTCCCAAAGGATTTGCGCACGGCTTTGCGGTATTAAGTGAAGAAGCTGTGTTCCAATATAAGTGTGATGAATTTTATCATCCGGAAAGCGAAGGAGCCGTAGCGTGGGATGATCCGGATTTAGGGATCGATTGGAGAATTCCAAGAGGAGAAGTAGCGCTGAGTGAAAAGGATAAGGGGCATAAAAGACTGAAAGAGGTATCAAATAATATACACTTCTCATAATCAGACTTTTCAGTTCATTTTTTCAAGAATCGCAAACAGTTAAGTAATGAAAATAATACATATAAGCAATCTACCGGCCAAACTCATTCAACGCAAACCGGCACACTCGGATTTTTACATCAAAAGCCTCTTGGAAGACAATGATATCAATTTTGAAATAATCAATCCCTCGAAATTTGGAACTAACAAAATAATAGCGAATATACGCCTAATTATTGCTGTTTTAAAATCAAATCCCGATATAATATACAATCCTAGGGGACTGCACATTTTAGTCATGTTACGAGCTATCAGATTTTTAAAAGCACAGATCATCACTTGGAAATATACTGCTCCCCAAGAAACTCCTCCTTTAATAAACTATATTTTAAGGAAAATATACTGGAGAGGTTTTGATAGAATATACATGATATCCAAATCGCATATGCAAGATGCGATAAGAAACAATATATTAACTTCAGAACAAGTATACAATTTAAATTTCGGAGTTGATTATCAATGGTTTAAGTCTAACATCAATTTCACTACCCAAACACACGAATTTACAATTGTAGCTACGGGAAAAGATAGCAGAGACTACCACACACTCTGCGAAGCTTGTGTATGCACAAAAGCCCAATGTATCATTTTAACTCGAAAGCACCCTGAAAATATAATTGTTGAAAAAAAATACAGGCAATACTCAAACATCAACTTTATTTTCATAGAAGACTTAAATTTAAAAAAAGACGAAGAGTATACCTACATAATGAATCAAATGTCAAAAGCATCTGTAGCAGCCATACCTTGCCACAAAAAAGAATATGGAGTAGGCTATACACAGGTTATAGAATCATTACCATATTCTATTCCTATCCTGCTAACTGACAACAAAGACATTCCTTTAAATGTAGAAAAACACCAGATAGGTTTTTTAATAGCTCCTTATGATGTAGAAAAATGGATATACCATATCAAGCGACTAAAAGATGATAAAAATTTAGTCAAGCAATTAGGAATTAATGCTCACCAATTAATGAAGGCAGAGTACAATGCTCAACAAACCTACAAGCTCATAAAAGAAGATTTATATGCAATATATAAAAAAAAGCACAGTATCACATCATAGGCAAGAATCTAAAATATTCATAGCATTTCATTATTTCCTAATTTATTGTGCCATATCATTTGGAGGTATGGCTCTGCCAGCCTATATTGGAAACGACCTCTTTCAAGTTTTTATATTAACCATATGTGGAATTTACATATTCTTATATAAGAAAGAAACTCTTTTCACCAGTCGCTTCATTCTTTTTTTAGCAGTTCTATTTATCTCAATGTTGGTAACTGTATTCTTTTCAACATTAAGTATTGGCTCAACATTAAGTATCATATGCACACTGATGATTATTTATACAACGATCCATATAGATAAAAGAAACTTTCTAAAACGATTTCTTAATATCATATTCATATTGGCCATCATCAGTTTTTTTTTATATTCAGCGACATTATTATTCGGTTTTTCAGCATTTAGCCCACTCCTTCCATTTTTATCCACCTCCTCTTCTAACTACGAGCTTTATAGTTATGGAGGATTTCTATACCGTTTTGTTCCACTTCATATCGGCAGAAATTGCGGACCTTTCGGAGAGCCAGGACAATATCAGTGTATATTAGCAGTAGCATTATATTTTTCTTTATTCAAGGCACGCCTTTTAAGAAAACAAGATCGGATAAAATATATAATTGTATTCACAATAGTTTTACTCACAACACAATCAACAAGCGGATACATATCCTTATGTATCATTATCATATGCTTTGCGCGGTACCCATCCTCTAAAATATCTCCTAAAATAAAAAAATACTTTACCGCAACCATGATTACAATTGTTTTATTTATAATAATCACTCCATTGGGAAGAGATTTCATCACCACAGCTGTATTTAATAAAATCTACGGAGCAGAAAAGAGAACCACAATCAACCTATCTCAAGGGACAGCAGGAGCTAGAACTCAAAGCATACAAGATTTTTTTACAGAAATCGAAAAAGAACCTTTATCTTTAATGGGAATAGGATACGATGAAATTCACAGATTAAAACTTGATGCATGTGCCGGTTTACCTATACTTCTATTAGCCATAGGCATTCTTCCATTTAGCATTCTTTTTGGCTTCACTTTTTGGTGTCTACACAAAGGCAATAAGAATAAATGGGAAATGCTATGCCCTATATTATTAATTATCAATATGGGACTAGGACAGCCACATATCATGAATCCAGGATTGTTCATAATGGCTTTCTACTCCTTTCTCGCATTAAAAAAACAATAGTTCATACAATGATTCATTTAATTTTAGGCGGAGGCTTAGGAAACCAAATGTTCCAGTATGCTTTTGCACGTTCTTTAGCTTTACAGTATAATGAAAACATATCATTCAATACAATTTTATATAAAGAACTAAAGAATGAAGAACGGAGTTTTTCTCTTGGGCATCTCAACATTAACACAATGTGTATAGTGGAAACTCCCGATGAAAACAAAAGAATATGGGAACTGTTTAACAAACAAATATTCCATCAGAAAATAGCAAGAAAAATTCTGCCAGCATCAATTAGGTGGTGGTGGATGTCCAACCGTAATATATATGCAAGCGTATGTGGACCATACAAGTACTATCATCCTCGGCATCGCTCCCAAAACACAACCATCATTCATGGAGGATTCCAAAGCTGGAAATACTTTAAAGAACATCAATCAATGATTAAAGCCGAACTAAAAGTAATAACCCCAATAAGCGAGCCAAACAAGAAGATTTTAAAAGAAATACAAAACTCCAATTCTATTTGCGTACACATCAGGCGAGGTGATTTTTTAAGCGCCCAATTTAGCCCTCACCTTGAAGTCTGCAATAAAGACTACTATGAAAAAGCTATAAAAATGATAAGTTCCCAAATAGAGAATCCGACATTCTTCATTTTCTCCAATACACATGAAGATCTGGTATGGATTAGAAAAAATTACAATATCCCTCAAAACTCTGTTTATGTGGATTTAAACAATCCTGATTATGAAGAATTACGTTTAATGTACAATTGCAAACATTTCATATTATCGAACAGTTCATTCAGTTGGTGGGCTCAATACCTATCCGAAAGCAAAAATAAAATAATAATAGCTCCTAAAATTTGGGATAAAAGAAAAGGTATTGATTTCAGTGACATCTACATGCCCGAATGGATTATTATAAAATAAACACGAAGTGAAAATACTAATTAACTATGCCGATTCTCGATATGCTCAAGCCCGAAAATGGAACTCAAGGACAGGGAAACTAATTGCGAAATTCGACACAATATATGAATTTTCTCCTAATGATATCGATGATAAATTCCAAAAAGAGAATAGGCAAATACTTTTGTCCAAGAGAGGGAACGGGCTATGGTTATGGAAACCCTACATAATAAACAAAGTATTGGAGCATACTAAAGATGGAGACTTTATTTTTTATTGTGACTCAGGAGCATTTTTCATAAGAAACATAGATACTATTAAGAATCAAGTAAACAAGGAGACCCCTCTATTCGTCTGTGATATTCCATTGATAGAATCATGTTTCACAAAACCTGAGTGTTTTGATGAAATGGAATGTAAGGAGGATTTTTTTCACACTTCCAACCAAATAATCGCAACTTATTTAGGTATTTATGTATGCCCTAAAAGTCGGCAATTCATATATGAATGGTTAAGCCTTTGTTGTCGATATAGTTTAATAAGTCCTGCCGGAAACATAGAATTAAACATCAATAAAAATTATGGAGATTCATTTGTCGCGCATAGGGAAGATCAATCCATTTTCAGTTTATTATGCAAAAAACATCACATATCTCCACACAAAGATATCTCACAAAGAGGAAATGATCCAGAAAGCTATCACAACTCACTATATACATACAAAGTACCCATTCATGAAGAAGACATCTACAAACCCATAATATATTTACATAAATCCCCTCGATTAACACTGGGAATATTTGCGAAAAGACTTTTAAAAAAAATCGCATGCAGACTACTACAAAGAAAATGAAAGAGAAAATAAGTATTATAATCCCCATATATAATACTGCAACATATTTGGATCGATGTATATCTTCCATAATTGCACAAAGTTATAAAAATATAGAAATCATTCTAATAAATGATGGCTCAACAGATAATAGCGGTCACATTTGTTCCATTTGGGCTGCAAAAGATAAACGAATCAAAGTAATTCACAAAAAGAACAGTGGAGTTAGTAATACAAGAAATATGGGATTGTCAATAGCTCAAGGAGAACTTATAGCATTTGTTGACTCAGACGATTATCTGTCGCCCAATATATATGAACGACTTTATTCTTTGATGAAGTACTATTCTTGTGACTTAGCCATCTGCGGACGAACCAGAATTTGTGAAGGCAAAACTATAAAATATGCTGATACCGGTATTCAAATCTTTTATGATGGAAAAATAGATATGAGAAAACTGGGATGCCAGTACGATCTCAACATTAGCGTAAATAAACTCTATAAAAAGCAATATTGGACTAACTTAAGATTTCCGGAAAACATGACTTACGCTGAAGATCTGTTTATTACGCCCGACATACTATCGCAAAGCCACAAAGCAGTCTATACTTCTGAAGGATTATATTATTATTACGAAAGAAATACCTCTGCCTCTTTTATGCTAAACGATCAAAAACTAATAAATGATATTCAAGCAAAAGAAAAATTCTATTCATTCATGTGTAACAAACAAATAGATA
>ENA-OWOU01000783-OWOU01000783.1-gut-metagenome-genome-assembly--contig:-NODE-783-length-16720-cov-18.609626_pt1 | contig 16720 bp, 14 predicted proteins | sample MGYA00248248_ERZ651801 | MGnify/ENA primary metagenome ERZ651801 (study PRJEB26908, sample SAMEA4031710) | gut metagenome | biome: gut; feature: normal infant; material: stool | place: China | collected... | reverse complement strand
CTGTCAGCACGATAACCATGTTTTTCAAAGATGATTCTAGTTTTTTCATTTCTTCACGACCTCCCCGAATCTTTTAGGTTTACAATAAGTATTGATTAACGGAGTGAATGCGTTCATAATGAATATAGCGAAAGACATACCTTCGGGATATGCACCGAACAAACGGATAACCACGGTCAGGAAACCGATAGCCACACCGTAAATAATCATACCTTTATGAGTCATAGGCGAAGTAACATAGTCGGTTGCCATGAAAATAGCCCCCAACATCAAACCACCTGTAAACAAGTGAGCCAACGGAGATGCGTAAGCAACCGGATCAACCAAATGCATCAGCCCGGCAAATACAAATACTGTCACCAGAATAGATACAGGAATATGCCAGGAAATAATCTTTTTCCATAGCATATATCCCAGACCAAGCAATAAAGCCAATGCACTCACCTCACCTAGTGAACCCGGGTTATTACCCAGAAACAGACTTAATGTATCGGGCAACTGACCTAAAGCATTTGCATCACCCTTTACAGCCATTTTCATCAATGCCAGCGGAGTAGCACCGGTTTCAGCATCGGTATAACTTCCCCATTGTTGAACCAACGGCCATGAAGTCATCTGCACAGGAAAAGAAATCAGCAGGAAGATACGACCTACCAGCGCGGGATTGAAAGGATTACAACCCAATCCGCCGAAAGTCATCTTGCCCACACCGATTGCCACCAACGCACCGATGATAATAATCCAAAGCGGCAAGTTGGAAGGCAGATTGAATGCCAGCAACACACCGGTTATAATAGCCGAACCATCACAGATGGTAGAGCGTTCTCTCTTCAAAATAAACTTGGTAATCGCCCATTCGAAGAATACACAGGCGGCAACCGAGGTCAAGGTCACCACCACGGCGCCCAGTCCGAACATATAAAATGACACCAGCAACGCAGGTATCAACGCAATGAGTACACCATACATATTCTTCTGTATGCTGTCACCGCTATGAACGTGAGGCGATAATGATACTATTAATTTATTAGCCATACTATTTTGTCGAATTATTTTTTAGCATTACGTGCACGGATGATACCGCCTACTGTGCCCTTACCCAAACGGATATAGTCCAGCAAATAACGATGAGACGGACATGTAAACTGACACGAACCGCACTCGATGCACGACATTACATCTTCTTTTTCTACTCTCTCCCAGTCCTTATGAGCTGAAAGTGTCGCCAACAAGAAAGGCTCCAATCCCATAGGACACACACTGACGCACTTGGCACAGCGGATACAGGGCTGAGCTTCCGCACGGGCAGCTTCCTTATCATTCATAATAAGCACACCCGAACTACCTTTACAAATGGGAACTTCCGTATTAACCAGTGCTTTACCCATCATCGGACCACCACCAATCACTTTTCCCGTATCTTCGGGCAAACCGCCAGCCGCATCAATCAGCTGGCTCATCGGGGTACCCATACGGGTGAGGAAGTTGGAGGGGTTCTTGACAGACTTACCCGTAACAGTCACGATACGTTCAAACAAAGGTTTGTTTTTCTGAACGGCTTCATAAACGGCAAATGCAGTACCTACATTCTGAACTACCGCACCCACATTGATAGGAATAGCGGGAGGAGCAGGAACCTGGCGACCGATCACAGCATCTATCAACTGTTTCTCACCACCTTGCGGATATTTCACCTGCAAAGGAACTACCTCTATACCGGGATACTGAGCAGCTTTTTCAGTCATCAACTTAATAGCATCCGGTTTATTATTTTCAATACCGATATATCCCTTGGTCACTTTTGCAGCTTTCATCAGGATGCTTACCCCCACCAGTACTTCGTCTGCCTTTTCCAGCATCAAACGATGGTCGGCAGTGAGGTAAGGCTCACACTCTACAGCATTGATAATTACACATTCCGCCTTGCAGCCCGGAGGAGGAGAAAGTTTCACATGAGTAGGGAAACAAGCACCGCCCATACCTACTACACCTGCATTTTTCACTTTAGCAACGATTTCTTCGGGTGTGAGAGCACACTCTTTCACCAATGTCGAACTGCGGTCTATTGATTCTTCCCATTCGTCACCATCCACATCGATAAAGATAGCCGGCTTGCGGTAACCGCTGGCATCGATTACGGCGTCTACCTTGTTCACTTTACCGGATACAGACGAGAAGATGGCTGCTGAAACAAAGCCACCCGCCTCAGCAATCTTCGTACCTACCTTCACCACATCGCCTTTTTTCACGATGGCAGTAGCAGGAGCACCGATATGCTGTGACAAAGGAAATACCGCTTGCTTAGGAAGTGCAAGTGTTTCAATGGCTTTGCCTGCTGACAATTTATTTTCTGCTGGATGTACTCCACCAATTCTAAATGTCTTCACTGTTATATCTTTTTAATTTTTACTTACTTTGAATTTTGATTATGCTTCCGTTTTCGGAGCCTCAGCTTTCACCGCTTCCGCTTTCGGAGTTTCCACCTTTGAAGCCTCTACTTTTACAGCAGGTTTTGCAGCAGCCTCACCAGCCGGCACTTCTACTTTCGGTTTACGTGGCGGGAAATTGATAGCTTGGATAGCCCCTTTCGGGCATTCCGGTTCGCATTTACGGCAAGACTTACACTTAGCCGGATCAATGTATGCCAAATTATTTTCCAACGTAATGGCTTCGAACGGACACACTTTCACACACTTTCCACAACCAATACAACTAGCCTTGCAAGCTTTGTTGGCAACAGCTCCCTTATCCTTGTTCACACACATCACCACTACGCGGCGGTTGTTCTTTCCTTTCGGACGAATTTCAATGATCTTACGCGGACAAGCTTTGCTACAAGCCCCACAAGCTGTACATTTTTCTTCGTCCACTTCCGGAAGGCCGGTTTCAGGATTCATGTGAATAGCATCAAACTGACACGCTTCCACACAATCACCACAACCCAGACAACCGAATGTACAACCCGTCTCACCACCTGAAGTGGCATGAGCGATGGCACACGATTTAGCTCCGTCGTACAGAGCAGTACGAGGGCGATTTTCACAACTACCGTTACATCTTACCACCGCAACTTTCGGTTCAGCAGCAACGGCTTCCAATCCCAAAATGGCAGCTACTTTCTCCATTACCGGAGCACCACCAACCGGACATAACTTACCCTCCAGCGAACCGGCATCGGCAGCCTTCACGCAGGCACCGGCAAAACCGGAACAACCGGGATAACCACATCCACCGCAATTCGCCTGAGGAAGCACTTCGCTCACCTTGGCAATCCGCGGATCTTCATACACAGCAAACTTCTTAGAAGCGGCATACAAGATTACCGCGGCAATCAAGCCAATCGCTCCCAACGAAATTACTGCAACCAGAATTAAATCCATAAATTTTAGTTAGTTATTTATTAATTATTTTTTATTGGTTCAAGCGTAAATGAAAACTTCTTGCTCAACTTATTCCTGCATACATATATAATAAGGTAATACGGGAGCAAGGCTGACAAAGCAACAAGTGCCGACCTTAACTCATCCCCCCCCGTAAGACGCATGGAAATAAATAAAGTAATCAGCAATACCAAGAAAGGGATACCAAAAGCCAGCAATACGGCTTGCATCCCCATGGAAGTGGTACCATAAATCATCACCTCCTCACCTATGCGGTAAGAAGATGCCTTCATGTCAAAAACATCAATCAGTTTCTCTTTACTTTCAGATGCATTGCAATGCCCTTTCACACTACAAGCCGAACAGGCAGAAGTTTGTACGATTCTCACCCGCACGTGAGAACCTTCAATGTTTTCCACAATACCACGATGTTTGATTATATCGGTCATTTTTGCAAACTCTACATTACAAAACTGCGGCAAATGTACGACTTTAATTGGATTCTAAGAAGTATAAAATGATATTTTCACTATAAAAATCGATTTTTTGTGTGGAAAAATTAAAATTAGAAGCAAGAAAAGGAGGAAAATTTCAATTTTCCTCCTTTCTACTTGTAAAGTATATAATTTATTTCATTATCACATAGCCTGCATCCAACAATTTTTGACGAATGGATGCTATATGTTCCTCGTTTCTGGTTTCCATAACGACACGAAGGGCACATCCGGTGACATCTGCACTCTCACTATTTCGCTCATGATGTACAGAAATTACATTTCCTCCCTGCTCTGCGACAATTTTGCTGACTCCCAACAGCTGCCCCGGTTTGTCTATCAAGTCCAAAGTTACTGCATAGGTACGTCCTGACTTCGCCATACCGCGACTGATGACACGACTCAATATCGTCACATCAATATTGCCTCCAGACACCAGGCAGACAGTTTTCTTACCCTTTACCGGTACCTTATTGAACATGGCTGCAGCAACGGACACAGCTCCCGCCCCCTCTGCAACAATCCGCTGGCGTTCTATCAATGCCAGAATAGCTGCGGCAATCTCGTCCTCGGTCACAGTTACAACTCCGTCCACATACTGATTTACCAAGTCAAAAGTATTTGTTCCCGGCTCTTTCACCGCGATTCCATCGGCAAAAGTGGAAACAGAATGAAGACGCTCAATACGCGAATGAAGAATAGAATTTGCCATACTGGCCGCACCCAACGCCTGTACGCCATATACTTTGACAGACGGTTTCAAAGCCTTCAACGCATAAGCCACTCCCGAAATCAGTCCGCCCCCACCAATAGGAACAATGACTACCTCCACATCCGGCATTGCCTCCAATAACTCCAAACCGATAGTACCTTGTCCGGCTATCACATTCTCGTCATCAAAGGGATGAACAAAAGTATATCCCTTTTCATCACGCAATTGCAGGGCTTTCTGATAAGCATCATCATAGACTCCCGGAACCAAACAAACTTCCGCCCCATAATGCTTCGTAGCCTCAACTTTAGATATAGGCGCTCCTTCCGGAAGACAAATCAACGACTTGATGCCACATTTAGTGGCAGCCAATGCCACCCCTTGCGCATGATTACCGGCAGAACAGGCTATCACGCCTCTCGCCTTTTCTTCATCGGACAATTGGGAAATCTTGTAATAAGCGCCACGCACTTTAAATGATCCTGTAAGCTGCAAGTTTTCGGGCTTCAGATAAACTGTACTCTCAGGATTTATCTGAGGAGCATAAATCAAATCAGTGCGACGGACAACCTCTTTCAGGACATGAGCCGCTTTGTATATTGCATCTAATTGTAGCATAGGTATAACACTCTTGTTTTTAAATTGGGTGCAAAGCTACAAATAAAATTGATTCCTTACACTCACATACAACGTAAAATTGTATTCTTTTCTCTTTGTTCTCCTTTTCACTTGTCGACAGAGTTCACACTCAAGGAAATACGTAAAAGCCCCGGCAGCACTATCGTTTTCATTTTGACACTCCTTATCTGCTGTCTTATTTTAATTTCGACGTAATCTGTTTATTACTCTCGGCTACTTCCACCAGATAAACACTGGCACAAATAAGAACAATCGCCGCCAACTGTGTCCATGAGAAACGATCCTGCCCCAAAACAAAAGAAGTCACCGTAGCAACAACCAATATTAAATACCCGTAAATGGCTACTAATGTCGTTTTCAGATATTTCAACCCGAGAGGAAGTAATAAATAACTAATGGTGGTAGGAAACACCAAAACAAAAAGCAAGACCAACATAGGCGTAGAGAAAAGTGACATTTTCAGTATAGGAGCATCAAAACCATAAATCGTATTGACAACAACAGCCATAACAGCCGCCCCTAAAAAAGTATATTTTAACATCGTCATATCTCCCACCCCTTTTAACAGACGGTTACTGAAAACAAGATAGACGGCATAGACCAACGAACTGACCAAACACATCAAATTACCTAACGGAGCATTGGAGGCAAGATCGTCACTAGGCTGTGTGGATATGCAAAGAATAGCTCCTCCCAATCCCATTCCAATGCCAAGCACTTTCATCCAGGTTACTTTTTCCTTATAAAACAATACAGCGATAATGAATACCCATATAGGCTCCAAACTGACAAAAATAGAACTGGAAACCGGAGTAGTCTTACTGATACCCAACAAATAAAAAAACATATATCCATAAATACCTAAAGCCCCTAAAATAAAGAGCTGCCATTTCTGACGGATAGTGGAGTTTTCGGGCTTGCAAAATATATCAATAAGCCAAAAAGCGGCGGCCCCAAATACCAATCGGAAAGTAACCCCTGTCACAGGAGCTATCCACAAAGGTAAAAGATACTTCAGTGCGTTCATATTAAGGCCTCCCAACGCTTTGGAGACAACCATGCTAAGGTTTGCTTCAACTTGTCTATTCATACTTCATGCTGTTATTACGTGGGTATTTTTCTTATAAACTTAGTTTTTCCTGCTTCATCACAATAAACATCCCCATCAAGGCTACCATCAGATTAAGCCAGAAGGCAAAGGTTTGCGAATGAGAATGGAACAGATTCTGAAAAGCATCCACAATAAACGGACAAAGCAGTATGGCCACATAATTCATCGCCATGACAAAAGCAAGTGCCAACGTCACTTTGTGAGGTACCGCCACATCAGAAGTCTTATCATAAATCAACGGTTGGATAATACCGTATGAAAGCCCGTTCAGAATACATCCCAAAGCAATCAGTATTTCGGAACGACTAAGCAGAATAATCCCCATTCCACAGGCTATCATCAACAAACAAACCATATAGATACGACGGCCCAAGACCTGCACTATCTTATTCAAGACAAAACCCGGTGCCATAATAGCGAGAAAAAACAAAGATATCAAGATGCCTGCCCTACCACTGGACAGCCCATATTCTTCCATCAGGAAAGGCAGATTGAAACTAATAATAATCACCAGATAAGTAGCCAATCCGTAAAAAGCCATCAGCTTGACCAAAGCCTTGACATTAATTCCCCGCTTACCCATTTCCCTGACAGTATCGGCTGGAATATCATCAGAGGAATGATAACTGGAGAGATCTTTTTTCAGATAACGAGTAAGAAAAACGGATACAAAAGGAAACAGATAGACCAAAAACGGCAAATGCCAGTTTACTTCTGCCAGATAGCCGGTCAATGTGGTGGCCAGTACCAAGGTGATATTGGTTATGGCAGAACTATAACCGAACTGCTTTGTACGGTAACTTCCCACAAAATAACGGGATATCAATCCGGTAGAAAGCGGAACAATCAATCCCGAACCTATCCCCAACATGGCGCTGACGGCTATCAACTGCCACATTTTATCAGAAAGCAGATAAAGAATACCACTCGCCCCGAAAAGAGCCAACCCTATCTGCAACAACAAAAGGTTGTTCACTTTCTCTGTCAATTTACCTGATAACAAGATAAAGGGTATGATAAGAAGTGACGGCAACGAAGACAACATCTGGATCTCCAGATCTGTAGCAGAGGGAAATATTTTATTCAAATCTCCCAAAATGGGCGACACCGCCAGTCCCGGCAATGCATTGAGTGCCGAGATGGAAAATATACCTACTAACGTAATGAGGGGAATGGTCCCCTGCCCTGTTTGTACTTTCATAATGAAATCGGTTTAGATTGTGATAGAAACAAAGTGTAAAAGAATTGGTTCAAAGCCGGTTTATAATTGGCCAATGCAATCATGTGCCCATATACTACTATGCCAATTGGCTGCGCTATGTTCCGCATAACACATTATCCCCCATAAATTAAAAAACATAAAATCAAGAAACTTTTCTCCAAACCTCCTGTTGAGGGAGAAAAACGCGGGAAACTCCCATGTTTTCCATTGTATTACTAATCTAAACTTTAAGTAAAATGAAAGAATGTAATTGTGATTTGAGAGACGGTGACGCAAAGACAGCCGTGTTTGGTTCAAACGAAATGCTACAGCCTGCCCCGGTAGATACCATCCCTATGGAACCTACCACCCCACAGATTGCTTATCAAATGGTAAAAGACGAAACATTCGCCCAAACCCAGCCACGCCTTAACCTGGCCACTTTCGTTACCACCTACATGGACGACTATGCCACCAAACTGATGAACGAAGCCATCAGCATCAACTACATTGATGAAACAGAATATCCTCGTATCGCAGTGATGAATGCCAAATGTATCAATATCATGGCTAATTTGTGGAATTCGCCCGAACAGGCAAAATGGAAAACCGGAGCACTGGCTATCGGCTCCAGCGAGGCTTGTATGCTGGGAGGAGTAGCCGCCTGGTTACGCTGGAAAGACAGACGTAAAGCTCAGGGGAAACCGACTGACAAGCCTAACTTTGTCATTTCAAGCGGTTTTCAGGTTGTTTGGGAAAAGTTCGCCCAACTTTGGCAGATTGAAATGCGCCAAGTACCTCTCACCTTGGACAAAACCACTCTGGACCCCGAAGAAGCACTGAAGATGTGTGACGAGAACACCATCTGCATCGTCCCCATCCAAGGTGTGACATGGACAGGTTTGAACGATGACGTGGAAGCGTTGGACAAAGCACTGGATGCCTACAACGCCAAAACCGGCTATGATATTCCTATCCATGTAGATGCTGCAACCGGCGGTTTCATCCTGCCGTTCCTCAATCCCGACACAAAATGGGACTTCCGCTTGAAATGGGTTCTCTCCATCAGCACTTCCGGCCACAAGTTCGGACTGGTTTACCCGGGACTGGGATGGGTAGTATGGAAAGACAAGAAATACCTTCCGGATGCCATGTCATTCAGTGTCAATTATCTGGGTGCGAACATCACACAGGTTGGTTTGAACTTCAGCCGTCCCGCCGCACAGATTCTGGGACAGTACTACCAATTTATCCGTCTGGGATTCCAAGGATACAAAGCCATCCAATACAATTCCATGGAAATCACCAAATACATCCACAGCGAAATAGCCAAGATGGCTCCGTTCGTAAATTACAGCGATGACGTAGTAAATCCTTTGTTCATCTGGTACATGAAACCCGAATATGCAAAGAACGCCAAATGGACTCTGTACGATTTGCAGGCTAAATTGCAGCAAAGCGGCTGGATGGTTCCTGCCTACACCTTGCCGGAGAACATTCAGAATTATGTGGTTATGCGTGTTGTAGTACGTCAGGGATTCAGCCGTGACATGGCAGATATGTTGTTGAATGATATCAAGAACGCTATCACCGAATTCGAGAAACTGGAATATCCCACTCCTACCCGCATCGCCCAAGACAAGAATATCGCTGTAAAAGGTACTGTGTTCACTCACAATGCCCATAGCAACGCCGCTAAAAAATAAGCATAGATAACAATAATGCAACCATCCGCCGTTAAGGTAGATGGTTACTTCAATCAAATTAATTTATGGAAAGAACTATAACTATCCAGCAAATAAAGGATGTTGCCCAGGAGGCCTACAATCTGTACAAGGACAATACAGACGGTAAGAACGCCGACTATATCCCTTATCTGGCAAATATTGATCCCAAACTGTTCGGGATCAGTATCTGTCTGATGAACGGAGAAATCATCCAACTGGGTGACTCTCAGTACCGTTTCGGTATCGAGTCCGTTTCCAAGGTGCTGACCGCCATCCTGGTACTCCGCCAATACGGTGCTCCCAAGGTGCTCGAAATGATTGGCGCCGATGCTACCGGACTGCCGTTCAACTCCATCATGGCCATCTTGTTGGAAAACGACCATCCGTCCACCCCATTGGTAAATGCCGGCGCCATCTCGGCCAACAGTATGGTGCAACCCGTAGGAAACAGCGATGCCAAGTGGAAAGCCATCGTAGACAATATGACCGAACTATGCGGAAGTACCCCGCAACTGATCGACGAACTGTACCGGTCAGAGTCGGCGACAAATTTCAACAACCGTTCCATCGCCTGGCTATTGAAAAATTATAACCGTATCTACGATGACCCCGATATGTCGCTCGACCTCTACACCCGCCAGTGTTCCATGGGCATCACTGCAGAACAGTTGTCCATCTGTGGAGCCACCATCGCCAACGAAGGATTGAACCCGAACACCAACAAGCAAGTGTTCGACAAAGCCCTCTCCCCGAAAATCACCTCCATGATAGCTACCGTAGGTTTCTATCAGCACACAGGCGACTGGCTTTACACTTCGGGAATTCCTGCCAAGACAGGCGTAGGAGGCGGTGTCATGGGCGTAATGCCGGGTGTCATGGGCATTGCAGCCTTCGCGCCTCCTCTGGATGACGCCGGCAACTCCGTGAAAGCACAGCTTGCCATCAAGCATATTATGAACAAACTGGGCATGAACGTATTCAATGGCCATCGCATCCACGTGCAATAATCCATTTCGTTCCCATAGGAAAACCGGTATTTCTCTCACTCCGAGAGAAGTACCGGCTTTTTAATTAAAAATTTTTTCCGCTAAAATTTCTCACACTCTTACATTATGCCTATCTTTGCACTGACAAATTCATCATATTATGAAGAACAAAGTCATCCGTAAAGAACCGGACCAATGATGAACTCACGCAGAGAAACCATTTGGAGTCCCCTTGGCGGAAAATTTGAAAGAGAAATGCTGGAACAGCCCAAAGCGCCCGATGACGTTGATTATGGAATTGAATTAACTATTAAATAACTTTATGAGTAACAAATCAAAAATCGAGATTTGCGCCAACTCCGTGGAAAGTGCTGTGAAGGCACAACAAGCCGGTGCTTATCGTGTAGAACTATGTGCAGGTATTCCGGAAGGCGGAACAACCCCGTCTTTTGGCGAAATCCGTATGGCACGCCAATTATTGAACCAAACAAAACTGCATGTCATTATCCGTCCCCGTGGCGGAGATTTCCTATATTCTCCTATTGAACAAGAAATCATGCTGCATGATATTAAAGTGGCACGTCAGCTGGGTGCGGACGGTGTGGTATTCGGATGTCTTACCGCAGAAGGCTATGTCGATGTGCCCCTGATGCAGAAACTGATGAATGCGGTAGGCGAAATGAGTGTCACCTTCCACCGTGCTTTTGATATGTGCAGCAATCCCAAAGAAGCCTTGGAACAGATTATCGGACTGGGTATAGACCGGGTTCTTACTTCCGGACAGGAAGCTACCGCCGAAAAGGGAATCCCTCTTCTGAAAGAATTGGTGGAACAGGCCGACGGACGGATCATTATCATGCCGGGATGCGGCGTGAATGCCGGTAATATCCGTAAGATTGCCGAAGAAACCGGAACTTCGGAATTTCATTTCTCCGGACGGAGCAGCGTAGACAGCGGCATGATTTATCGTACCTCAAAAGTATCCATGGGAGGTACTGTAAAGATAGAAGAGTATCTGAAAGACGTTACCGATCCCGACAAAGTAAAAGCCGCCTTGTCCGAACTGGCAATGAAAGACGAAAACGACAAAGCACTGGAAAAGAAAAACAAAAGCCTCAACCCCAAGAAATCAAAGAAAGAGGATGACTGGGACGATGAGGACGATGACTTGGATGATGACAAGTAAACAGGTAAGCATAAACGCTATCAATATATTTAACGCGGATATTCAGTTTGCAAACTTGAATATCCGCGTTACTTTTTGTTTATTGAATCCTACAGCTTATGTATCACCTTCATCAACTGTTCACCCAGCCCGATGGTATATCCTTGCGACACGAATACCACCCGGTTAAAGGTATCCCCAATGATAAACATAGGCAGGATAGTCTTGTTAGACAACTTCATCCCTTCTGCAATCTGTTTCTGGATGGAACCGTCCACATCAATACCGTAAGTAATGGTAGCCGGTAATCCGGGGAATTCCTGCGGGCGGAACTTCTTGTACTGCTCCTCGTTGGGGAACAACAGCACGATTCCTCTGCCCCATTCATCAAACTCCTTACCCAATGCCGCGATATCACGCAAGGCATGGTTCGTAGGTTCTTGTCCAGCACCCAGTACGGCTACAATGTAATAACCACGTCCTGTAGTGGCAAGAATAGACTTCAATTCATCGCTATCTATCGGTTTATAAGTAGATTCCGAGTTGAAATTACCGATTACCTGAATATCATCCTTACTTTCACGCATCACCAAGTCCACCGTAGTCGTTTCTCCCGGCTTGATGGTAAAGAAAGTCAGTTGGGACAATACGCCGCCGTTGGCCAGACGGGTACCGGTCACCATCACATAGTTACCCGCATCCAGTGCCGTTCCGTTCTTCAACAGATTAGCCCAAGTAGCGCCGCCACCCATATCAATATCGCCTTCATCATAATTCAGCAATTTCAAGGTTCCGGCGGGAGTCAGTCTGGAAATAGAGAAATGAGAATAATACTTCGGATCAGCCAAAGACTTGATCGGCGTATATCTGGCAATAAACTTGCCGGTAGGCGCACTGGCCTGTTCCATTGCTTCGAAATTCACATCAACAGCACCCTCATCACCTATCAACTGCACTTTTCCCGTCACTTCGTCTATACGTGCAGGAATACCCATGCTGCGTGCCATGGAAACAAAGAAGATATCACGGCTGTGCGCATCGGCTGTACGGGTCTTCCACACCCCTTCCGGAGTAATTGGCGAGCCACCTAGGTTGCAATCCTTGTCCACACGGATATTCCCGGCAACCCATGCAACCAGCTTCATCGGATCGGCAAGGTAAGCCTCACGATCCTGTTCGGGCACTGCTTTCTCAAAGAACCCTTTATACGGAGTAATCATTTCGTTGCTCACACGCGGATTACGCACAAATCTGCGGAAATAATCAGCATTGGCGCACAGATGTGAATTCATCATGTGGTCTATCAATACTTCAGAACTTACATCACGAAGGTCTTTGGCGGAAATCTGCTGAAGCAGGTCAATGCCGCCCTTCTTTGACTTCTCCGAACGGAGACGGGCCATAAAGTCACGGATGGTTTCGTGGTTACCACGTGATGCCACCAGCAATTTGGCAACAACATCCTCATCCAACTGATACTCTTTAGCGAAATGACGGGCCGATTCATCCGTCATGAACGTAGCCACGTAGGCATTGCGGATAGAGTCCTCCAAGGCCATGCGGCGATTGTTCTCCGCACGTTGTTCGGGAGTCACTTCGGGCATATTGGCGCCTTCCACCGGAGGAATGATATCCATATCCAGTGTATAAGCCTCGCCGGCCGTCTTGTCCAGTTTCACGGTCAAGGCATTGTCTTTTCCGAAAGACAGTTTGGAGTAACCGAATTTTCCATCTTTGGAAGCCCATACCAGCATATCCCCTTTTCCGGCTGTCAGGAACGTCTTGCCGTCCGCATCCGTCTGTTTGGAAGCTACGGTATAAAATTCGGCATAGTTATACACCTTGAATTCCACTTTGGCATCAGCCACCGGTTTGCCGTCCTCATCCACGATGGTCACATCGGCTTTTGCCGTAGGGGCATAGTTGTCAATCACATTGATTTCCGTATACCGGGGAGTGCGGTACATCACTTCTTCCGGTCCGTTATAACGTCCGAACACCTTGGTGTGCATCAGCATACCCCGTGAAGCGGGAGCGTTGAACCAACCCAGATTCAGTACCGGTTCGGGTTCGCAAGCACCCAGGAAGTACCATTTGCCATCCACCCAGGCTTCCACCCAGGCATGATTATCATCGGTATGTGCCCAACGCGGCGTATATACCTGGCGGGCAGGGATGCCTACCGAACGCAAGGCGGCTACCGTAAACGTAGATTCCTCGCCACAACGTCCGTAGGCTGTCTTTACGGAAGCCAGCGGACTACTGGTACGGGCATCAGAGGGAGTATAAATCACCTTCTCATGGCACCAGTGGTTCACTTCCAGCACGGCATCATATAAAGAAAGGTTTTTCACTCTGTCCTTCAGTTCCTCGTAGAATACCTTACGGCTGTCGTCCAGATTCTCGTTGTTTACGCGGATGGGCAGTACAAAGTGGCGGAACTCGCGTTCGGGAACCACTTTTCCCCACGGCATCTCCTCACGCGCCTTGAAAGCGTAATCCACGTTTTCCAGATAGAATTCACCGGGATGATCCGCTATATCCGCCAAAGGCATATAGGCGTAAAGGAAAGTCATCGCCTCCTTCTGCTCATCGCTCATGGGTTGTTCGAATACCTGGAAGAGGTCACCTTGGGCCAGCGTATCACGCCGTGCCTCAAAATCCTGCTGAACGGCGGCACGTTCAGCCTCATCACTGATCAAATGTTTGTTGTTTGTACACGAGGCACACAGCATCAAGCCTATCCCCGCCGCACACAGAGCCAATAATTTCATCTTGTTGTTTATTTAGGTTAGCAATTTGTTATTGGCTACGAAGATAAGACTTTTTTCTTATTTTTGACGAAGTTCAAGCTATTATTTAGTATCCGCCGGCTCCGATTGTTGCGATTGATAATATTCCTCCTTCCGCTTGTTGGCCTGCTGCACCAGACTGGTGACGTATACCGTGAAAATGGGGAACATCATCATTCCCAGGGCGGCCAGCACCACCGACAGTATTTTCCCCGTAGGAGTGACGGCATAAATATTGCTCCCTACGGTAGTGACATCCATAAACGCCCACCACAGCGCACTCCAGTAGTCCGTCACCATAGGGTTCACCTTATGTTCCAGCACAAAGAAGATAAGGCTGGCAAAATACACGGTGGCCATCAGCATGGTGATGTACGAGGTAAACAGCCCGGAAGCCTTGCTGCCCGACAGCCAGCCCACCACGATGGCCAGCGCATACCCTCCCCTCAGCAAAGGGATAAAGCGCAGGAAATAACTGATTTCGGGCGAGAAAGTGATGTGATAGAAATCAATGATATTTAAATAAGGTATAGATACCAGCAGGAAAATAAAATGGCTGGTGAAGTATCTTCCTTTTTCTTTCGAGAGGAAAAACTCCAGCAGGAAATCGAACAGGAAAAACATACATATCCAGAACTGAATCTTCAGATAAGAACCTTGATTCAGGAAAGGGATGTTATGAAAAGTATCTATCGAGATACTGATAACCAGAAAAAGGGACATCAACAGGATGAGTATATGCAAGATCCCGTAAATCCCCCTACGGGAATAGATGAATGAGGAGAAAGCTGTTTTCATAAACTATACTGATTATATTGTTTTTCTAGAAACACCCTTCCGGGTACGATTGTTTCATTCCGGATACCTTCCGGGTTAATAAACCTAAACGGATAAACATCATTTCCAGGGAGTTGTTATAAACTCCGTAAACAAAAAACATACATTTTTTAAAACCTAAACTTTATGGCAAACATTAGTAAATCAGTCAAGCTAGGGGTATTTACCCTCGCTATTATGAACGTGACTGCGGTAGTATCCCTGCGCGGGCTGCCTGCTGAAGCCGAATACGGACTGAGTTCGGCATTTTATTATTTATTCGCGGCCATCGTCTTCCTGATACCTACCTCGTTGGTAGCGGCGGAACTGGCGGCCATGTTCCAGGACAAGCAAGGCGGTGTGTTCCGATGGGTGGGTGAAGCCTACGGAAAGAAATTCGGCTTCCTCGCCATCTTCCTGCAATGGGTGGAAAGCACCATCTGGTATCCCACCGTCCTGACTTTCGGAGCCGTGGCACTGGCATTTATCGGCATGAGTGACACCCATGATATGGCCTTGGCATCCAACCGCTATTACTCACTGGCGGTGGTCTTGATTATCTACTGGCTGGCCACCTTCATTTCGCTGAAAGGCATGGGCTGGGTAGGCAAAGTGGCCAAAGTAGGCGGTATGGTAGGTACGATCATTCCTGCCGGCCTGCTGATGGTGCTGGCGGTGATTTACCTTGCTTCCGGCGGACAGAGCCAGATGAACTTTGACGGCAACTTCTTCCCCGATTTCAGCAACTTCGACAACCTGGTACTGGCTTCCAGCATCTTCCTGTTCTATGCCGGTATGGAAATGGGCGGTATCCACGTAAAAGACATGGAAAATCCTGCCAAGAACTATCCGAAAGCCGTATTCATCGGTGCGGCTATCACCGTGATCATCTTCGTGCTCGGCACCTTCGCACTGGGGATCATCATTCCCGAAAAGGACATCAACCTGACACAGAGCCTGCTGGTAGGCTTTGATAATTACTTCAAATATGTCCATGCTTCCTGGTTGTCGCCTATCATCGCCGTGGCTTTGGCATTCGGTGTGCTGGCAGGCGTGTTGACCTGGGTGGCAGGTCCGTCCAAAGGTATCTTCGCAGTGGGCAAAGCAGGTTATCTGCCTCCCTTCTTCCAGAAAACCAACGCCAACGGCGTACAGAAAAACATTCTGCTGGTCCAAGGCCTTGCCGTAACCTTGCTCAGCCTGCTGTTCGTTGTGATGCCTTCCGTGCAGAGTTTCTACCAAATCCTGTCACAGCTCACCGTATTGCTTTACCTCATCATGTATCTGCTGATGTTCAGCGGAGCCATCTATCTGCGTTACAACATGAAAAAGGCCCCGCGCCCGTTCCGTATCGGCAGCAAAGGCAACGGACTGATGTGGCTCATCGGCGGTCTGGGTTTCTGCGGTTCACTACTGGCATTCGTGCTTAGCTTCATTCCCCCCAGCCAGATTGCGGTAGGCAGCAACACCGTATGGTTTGCCGTTTTGATTATCGGCTGCATCGTGGTAGTCGCAGCTCCATTCATTATCTATGCATCGCGCAAACCGTCATGGGTAGACAAGGATACACAATTCGAACCGTTCCACTGGGAAGAACAGGCCACAACGGCACAGACAACGGCTCCGGTTTCCGGCGCGGCTAAAAGTTCCGCTTCAAGCGCCTCTACAAACGCTGCCGCCGGACCGGCCTCTCAAAG
>ENA-OWOU01000769-OWOU01000769.1-gut-metagenome-genome-assembly--contig:-NODE-769-length-16961-cov-4.255923_pt1 | contig 16961 bp, 8 predicted proteins | sample MGYA00248248_ERZ651801 | MGnify/ENA primary metagenome ERZ651801 (study PRJEB26908, sample SAMEA4031710) | gut metagenome | biome: gut; feature: normal infant; material: stool | place: China | collected 2015 ... | reverse complement strand
ATAAGAGTCTATCATAAAGATAAACTCTTATTAAAACCATTATTTATATAATCTCATAAATACCGATGCGGCTTGTGCTCTTGTTGTACCGGCTTTAGGATTAAAGTTTCCGTTTTCGTCACCTGTCATTATTCCTGCACAATATGCCCATTTAACAGAATCAATCGCATACTCAGCAATATCTTTTACATCAGAATATGTAATTTCATCACTGTCTGAATTATATCCCTTAGTTTTTGCATAGCGATATAATATAACTGCCATTTGTTCACGAGTTATATCACTGTTAGGATCAAATTCCGTTTCTGTTTTACCGCTTATAATATCATTGTTATAAGCCCATAAAACAGCTTTAGCATACCAAGAATCATCAGCTACATCACTGAAATTCAATTCACCGTCTGCTGTCGGTTCATTTTCTATACGATACAATGCCGAAACTAACATTGCACGGGTTAATGTAATGTCAGGAGCAAATTCACTGTCGCTTACACCTGTCATAAAACCTTTGTCATACGCATATTTGACAGCTTGATAGAACCACATATTTTCCGTTACATCAGTAAACCACACTGTTTGAGTGGTATCCTTTTCAGGTGCAGTCGTAGGTATAACAGTAGGTGCTGTTGTCGGTTTTGCTGTTGATGTACTGCCACCCGAACCGGAACCACCGCTTTGAGGCTGTTTTGTGGCAGTCGGAGTGACTGTCGGAGTCGGTTTAGGTATTGAATCTGTATCTTTTGCATCTAACCACCTATTATAAAGTGAACCGTCACCTGTTTTATCCGATTCACTCCAATCGGCAACTTCTTGACGATAATCGTCAACGTAATGCCATACGATTTCTTCATCACCAATCAATTTATACTCATTCAATCCCAATGAAGGGTGACTGCCGTTTACAGTATACATCCAACCGGAATATTTACCGTTTGTAAATTCACCGAGCCAATATCCTTCCGGTGATTGAATTGTACTGATATATCCGTTTTTCCAACCACGATATTTTAAGCCGTTATCGTCAAGTGCTTGTTTGAATACATCTCCCACTGTACTTCCTAATTTTACTTCATACTCTTTTTCAGGAATCCATGTTTGATATGTATTCTTCGTATCTTTTGTCAAGACAAAGTCACTTCCGAGATTTTCTTCGCCGATAAGTCTGAAACTTACATTTATCTTTTCAACATTATCAGGATTTTCTTCTACATTCATCAATACAGCCACATATGTATAAGGACTTGATTTTGCATACAAATATGCCTGACCTATTCCATGTCCGACTGCAACGCCGTTTTCTATTGAAACAATGTTTTCGTCACTGCTCTTTACTTCTGAATTTGACGAAACATTTGCAGTACCGTTTACAATTATATCGCTGTTATCTACTTGCAAATTAACTGTTTCGGCAGAATATTTGTCTAATTCTGCTTTTGTGATTGCATTGATACCGTCAATATCACCTTTACAGCTGTCGTTTGCATTATTTTTATCGTCACTCAACCAATAATTTTCGCAAACAACGCTGTTTATATCATAATTTGAATTAACATCACCCAAAACACCGCATTTGCTCTTTCCGCCATTGTAATTATATCTTGTATAACACTTACCGCTTTCGTCCTGATAATAACCGCAGATGCCTGCTGACGTTTTAGCTGTTACAGTTCCGTAGTTATTTGAGAAATCAACAGCTGATTTCCCTAAAACTGTCGAACTGTAATTACGTCCGACAATACCGCCGGCATAGTTTTCACCGTTTACATCACCTGTATTTTCGCAGAAATATACCAAGCCGTTTATAAGTTCACCGACTATACCACCGCCGTATGAACCTTGTGCTGTGATATTACCGCTGTTTTGACAATCTTTGATACCGCTTTTTTTATAACACCCTGACGCACGACCTGCAATACCGCCCGTCATACTTCCCGACACCTCTGCCGTATTAGCACAATTTTCTATTTTACCGCAGCTATAATTTTCAGCTACAATTCCTCCGACGTCATATTTACCGCTTATTGCACCGTTATTGACACATTCGGAAATTTCTCCGTTTACGGATAAGTCTGCATAATCATCAATAAACAATAGCGCCTGACCTTTGCCGTTTCTGTTTTCTATCGTAATACCGCCGACATTACCGCTGTTCGATAAGTCACCGTTATTTTCAGATTTTCTTACAGTACCGTAATTTTCGCCGACTATTCCCGACTTACTGTTACCGGCAGATGTCATATTGCTGTTATTCACACAACCTGTTACAATTCCGTAATTTTCGCCGACTATTCCTGCAAGATATGTTACGTTTGAGGCGGTAAATCCGAAATCAGCGCTGTTAGTACAATTTTCTATTGTACCAAGATTTATTCCGGCTAAAGCGGCAATTTTTCTTACGTTATTATGAGCGGTCAATCTATTAGTAGAATCTATATTAAGATTTTTAACAACACCATTCTTTCCTATGTATGAGAACAATCCGAAATAATTGTTTTCGGCATACAGAATCGCGTTCTTTACAGAAAAACCGTTTCCGTCAAACACACCTTCAAACGCACGATTCTTCTCGGACTCCCACCATTCTCCGTTATCGTTTGACTTTAATCCATCCCAATAACCGATTGAACTAAATTCTTTGCTATCGCTTAAATCAATATCGCTTGAAAGTTTAAAGTATACACCATTATATGAATTTCCGTCTGCAACGCTTTCCGAAAGAATGTTCATATCTTCCAACGATTTTATAATATACGGTTCTTCTTCCGTACCTTTACCGCTCCATTTAGGTTCTGAAACTTTTACGGAAACAGCACTTGATATTCCGCCAATTTCACATTTAACAGTTATATCCTTTGCATTGCCAAGCTTAGCGGAATCTATAATAACACTTGCATTTAGTGTCCCTACGCCATTTGTAATTGTAATATCGCCGCTTTGTTCAACTGTAACGGCACTGTTGTCACTGCTCCATTTTGCAGTTATATTTTTGTTTAAATTCTTACCGTATATCTTTGCTGTAAATGTGTGGGAAGTATCTGTTTCAAGACTTTTGCCCGATGATACAAGATTTATCGAAATAATTTTGCTTTCCTTGTATTCGTTATTAAGTACCGGATATTTACTTCCAACATAAAATATCGGTGCTACTTCTACTGTTTTGCCGTCAACTTCTTGTTCTTTAACACACCACAAATCATACACAAATGCGTCGCTTTGCATATATTCGTCTGTTCTGCCTGTGGCAATATTCGTGTTTGTTGATGCATTTTCGCCATACGGCATTTTATCGCCGATAATTCTGTAATATAAATTTTCTGCCGATACACCGTTTGTAAATGCTCCGAATAATGTACCTGCTTTTTTTGCTTTTACTGTCCCCGTTGCGTAACAATTTGTCACTTTACTGCCGTTGAAAATCTGTCCGACCAGTCCGCCGACATATTCATCTGCCAAAACAGCAGTATTTGAATAGCAATTTTCTATTTTAGTGTCCCTTGCTATACCGACAATACCGCCTCCAATATCTTCACCGCTTACAAGTCCGTCTACTCCAAGCAATGTAATTTCTGCATTTGCGGTATATCCGAATAATCCGCTTACTTTTTGATTTTCGGTATTTAGTTTTACTTCATATCCGTTACCGTTAAAATGACCCGAAAATGCTTTATCTTCCGCATTGCCTATTGAAATCCAATACTTTTCTGTTAAATCAATATTATTATTTAATTTAAAGTATGCGTCTTTATATGATTCACCTTTATTTACATTTTTCGCAAGTAATGCAAGTTTGGACGCTGTTTTTATAACATACGGATTTTCTTTACTTCCGTTTCCGCTGTCAAATGTTTCAGCCACACTGTCTGACCATTTTCCTTGTGATGAATATGACGGTATTTTCTCTTCAATTTTAGGTGTTGAAGCAGGTGTTACTGACGGTGTAGGTTTTGTTGATGTGTCTATATCATCGGAACCGTTTACCTCCCATGCCAAAACAGGGAATTTATCCGATTTCACAAACGCACCGCCTAAAATTTCAGTCATATCTGCAAGCTGATTTTCTGTTTTCACTTCAAGTCCCGTACCCGAATTTTCCGCATACGGCATAGGTGCGGTATCTTTAAGGAAATAGCAGTTTTTAACCGAATATCCGCTCACTGTATATCCCAGTATTCCGCCGTTGGTATTGTTTTGCGATGAAATTTTACCGCTGTTATATGAATTTGAAATATCACAGTTGTATGATTTACCAGAAATACCACCCGAATATGCTGACGCACTTACTTCACCGCTGTTATAACAACTGTCAAGAAGTATACTGCCCTCATAATTGTAACCGACAATACCGCCTGCATATCCGCCGGTTGCAGTTACAGTGGCTTTATTAGTACATTCTTTTACAGTTCCCGAACTGTAAGCGGCAATACCGCCAACTTCGTCCTTACCTGTAATAGTTCCCTTATTCTCACACTGAGCTATAACACAGCTTGTAACCGTTTTATTAACCGCACCGTTATAACCTACTATACCGCCGACTCTGTTTTCGCCTTTTATTTCGGCATAGTTGATACAATGAGATATTAAACCGTAGTTCACGGCACATATACCTGCCGCAATTCCATATGTATCATTCGTGTTTTCTATATTTCCGTATACATAAAGATTTTTTATTACCGCATTTTCTTCCGTAACTCCGAAAAGTGCCGAAAGATAGCTGCCCGAAGATATATTTATTTCCCTTATACTGTAATCTTGACCATTAAAATTACCGTTAAAAGCATTGCCTTGATATTTATTTGATATGTATTTATCGGATACACCTATCGGCGTCCATTCCTTGCCTGATAGGTCTATATCATTTTTCAAGACAAAATACTTGTCTGACATATCATTGCCCTTTTCTACTTCATACGAAAGCAAAGCGAGTTCTTCTGCATTTGCAATAATATACGGATTATCTTTATCACCGTTACCGCCGTCAAATTCTTCTGCGCGATAATCTATCCAGTAATTTGACGTATACGTTACAATCTGCTTTTCAATTCCGTTTACCGAAATTTTAAGCGTCTTTTCGGCATTTACTTTGTCAAATGTGATGTCTATGGCTGTTTTTTCGTCTGATATATATTGAGATAACTGAACATTTTTAAGTTCGACCTCTTTATCGTCAACAAATGATTTTATTTCAAAATCATTTAACGTAAGATTTGTTCCTACAAGTTTTTTGTTTAACAATACAGTTATCTTACCGTTTTCGATATTAATACTTTCAATATCAAATGTTTCGTCTTCCCCTGTCGGCGCATTGCTCCAATCAATAACAGGAAGATTATCACTGTCTGTAAATGCGTCTGACAAATCACTTGCCGAAACAGTGTCAACGGCATATACCGTACTTATATCACCGCCGTTTTCAAGTGCCACAAGTTTAGTGCTGTCACCTATGTTATACAAGTTATTTACTGTCGTATTTTTCATTGAACCGATTAGTTGATATTCCGTATGAGTATTCACCTCACCGCTGTTGTACGCATTTTCTATCGTACCGCCAAGCTTGTAGCCTACTAATCCGCCACTGTAATTGTAACCGATTACCTTACCGGTATTATATACGTTAGTTATGTCACAAGCATAGTTGCAACCGATAATACCGCCGAAATAATTACCGTCTTCAGTACCTATTTGACCGTCATTATATGCTCTGTCAATCTTTCCGCATTCGCTTACACTTATATCCTTGCCGACAATTCCACCTACTGCAACTCCTCTTAAATAACTGTACATATCGTCATCTTTAAAAGGTGCAGATACATTTCCGTGGTTTGCGGCATATGTAATGTCGCCGTATGCAAGCTGACCGACAATTCCGCCTGCCTCTGCAAAGCTCTTGGAAGTAGCTGTAACCGTTCCGTTATTTGTAACATTTATAAGATTTCCGCTTACTCTGTTACTTCCCTTAAATTGAGCTCCAAGCTGACCTGTTATACCGCCAACATAAGCAAGACCTGTTATATCGGCGTTGTTTGTACAATTTATAATTAATCCGGCATTTATACCGGCGATTCCGCCGATATATTTTGCCGCATTAATGTATTCATTACCCTCAGCCTGTGCGTTTATTTGTCCGTTTACCGTAACATTTCTGACAGTTCCTTCTTTTCCTATAATTCCGAAAAGACCTTGACAATAAGTTTCGTAATGATTGTCGCCTTGCTTATTGTACTTTTTGGTTTCTATGAAAAGTCCGGAAATGCTGTGACCTTTTCCGTCAAATATACCGTTATATGCGGTGTCGTCATCTATACCGTAACCGTTATTATTGATATAATTATATCCGTTACCGATTGGTGTCCAATTTTGGTTTTCCAAGTCAATATCACTGTTTAATACTGCATTTGCTGTTCTGTCACCACCGTTTACTTTTTCGGCAAACCAAACCAAATCTTCCGCACTTTCAATCTGATAAGCACCGTTTATAAGTTCCGGTTCGTCGCTTGCAAATGCAGTGAAATTTACAGGTACAAAACTCGCAAGCATACATAAAGACAACAATATACTTGTAAATTTATTTTTTACGCTCATTTTTTTCTCCAATCTTTATACTATTTTATACTTAAATCAAGAGTATTTGAAATAGGTGCCAATGATGATATATTTCCGTTCCATGTTAAAATCTTGATTGTATATTCATCAGCTGAATCGGCAGATATTTCTTTAAATTCAACTTGATTTTCATTACCGGACTTTAAAGAAATTTCTTTAGGTTGTATTCCTATCAATTTGCCGTTTGAATCATATACGGCAGCCATAACACTTACTTTCTTTTCTTCTGTAAGATTACTGTTAAGTTTTACCGTTAATGTACCTGTTAGTTTTCCGTTTTCAACTTTTAATGTGTTTTGTTCTGTTGCAGATTGTACAGGTAAAGGTGTTGAAGTTACTGTTGGTGTTGCTGTTGGTGTTGCCGTCGGTGTCGCTGTTGGTGTTGCTGTTGGTGTTGCCGTCGGTGTCGCTGTTGGTGTTGCTGTTGGTGTTGCTGTTGGTGTTGTTTTCGGTTCTTCGCTCGGTACCAATGCGTTAATCAGATTATCTTCAAGTTCTGTTTGTATATTTTCATCAAAAAAATTCTCTAAAGCCGCTTGATATGCCGATTCTGCTTTTTTAGCGGTCTTTGGATCAGTTGCCAATGTTTCATAATAATCTGCTACCGCACCTACAAGCACGTCCTCAGCCGGTGATGTTAGATCTGAATTCCATCCGCCTTCATTAAAAACTAATCTTAAAACATCTCCTCTTACGAGGCTAGCCGACTCATAGGTGTATGAACTCAATCCGTTACCCATAGCATCATTATATAATGCTGACGGATAATCAAACGAAACTTCTTTGACGGAATTATCTATTTTAAAATCACTGAAAAATCCACTGCTGTTTGTATACTTCAATAGTGTAGTTGTAGGAGTCCAATCACTCATACACTCACCGTTATTCATATAATAATCAAGTACATATCCTATTGCGTCTGCTGCACTCTTAAATTCACTTCCAAAAGTTTTAAATTCTCCGCTGTAATCATAAAATCCGTTTGTATAAATCTTAATCGGGGTCATATATATCTCTTTTGTAGTGTCTTCAGCAAAGTGTTCAATATCAAAATAGAAATAATCTCCCGCTCCGTCTGTATCAGCCTGTACAACAAACGTTACAACACTGAATAACATCGCTACTGCTACAATTAAACTTAAAAATTTTTTCTTCATTAGTCTTTCACCTCATGTTTTATTTTTGACTTATTCTATAAGTCCGTATTTTATTTTAATTCTCTCAAGCTTTTCGAGCATAGGCTCTGCGGCCAAAAAGAGAAAAAACACTGTTGATACTGCGTGAATAAAATCAAACGGCATTCCCATTACGTATGATGACAGCACCATATTTATATTTATATTCGACTGCCACATTATAACAGACGCAGGATTCATTATTCCTCCGTATATAACAAATGTCGCTACAAAACCAAACAGGCACATATCTGTTTTTGTCTTGCGTAAAATGCCTTTTTGAAACATTATTCCCGCTAAGAAACCTATAATTCCGAATGAAAACATTTGCCATGGTGTCCACGGTCCTTGCCCGAAAAAGAAATTCGATACAAATGCCGTAATTGCTCCGACAAGAAATCCTGTTTCACCGCCGAATGCCACACCCGAAATTATCACTATTGCCGCAACAGGCTTGAACTGCGGCAGCATAAAAAACGCAGTACGTCCCGCTACGCCTATTGCACACAATGCACTTATTATAACCAATTCCCTTGCTTTAGGTTTACGGTTTTCAAACGCAAATCCAAAAGGAATCATTGTTTCCAATATAATAAGCAAGCTTATAAAATAATATTTTTTATCGCCGAGATAATATATCCCGATAAAAATTGTAAGCGGAATAAGAAATAATATTAACAATGTTGCTATTTTTGTTCTTTTTGATATTTTTCTTTTACTCTTTTCGTTCTGTATTAATTCTTTTCCGAGTTTTTTTCGCGGTATTAAATTTAACATTGCTACGGCAATAAATAATATACTTATCGTTTGTGCAACATAGTTCTTCCAATTATCGTAACGTCCGCAAAACAGGCATTGTGTCATCACAAATAAAATTACAAATACTATCCCTAATACAACATTGTGTACATTAAGTTTTTTATACTCTTTTTTGCCCTGCTTTATAACCGTTTTCTTTGGCAGTATATAATTCAGTTCATCATTCGTTTCAGTTAAATCTTCTGCTTCACCCCCCAATGCTCTTATTATGTCTTTGTCTAATACAGCATTTTCGATTATACCGTCAGCCATACGTTTTGCCGAAGTGGTATAAAAATTATTTTCCGCAAAGAACTTTCTCGGAGGAGCTTCACTGACAATCTTACCGTCAAAAAACATCGCACATATATCAGCATATTCAGCACAAAATTCTATGTCATGTGTTACCATTAACACAGTCATACCGTTCTTTTGCAAACTTTTGAGTATCGTTGCAAGTTTTCGTTTAAAGCAAGCGTCAAGTCCCTTTGTCGGTTCATCAAGCACCAACAAATCAGGTTTTCTTAAAAGCATTTTTGCAAGTGCCACTCTCTGCTGTTCACCACCTGACAAATCGTAAGGATGATTTTCAAGCAAATTATCAAGTTCACAAAGTTTTATTACATACTCAATCTCATTTTTCCTTTTTTCTTTTTCCACATCAAATACCGCGTCATACAACTCCTCAAGTACACTCTTTTTCAAAAATAAGCTCTGTGGATTTTGTGGCATCACCGCCACTTTGGTATCATCGTTTATAAACACCTTACCTCTATACGGCTTATTAATCTTTGAAATAACAGACAACGCAGTACTCTTTCCGACACCGTTACCGCCTACTATCGCATAAAATTCATTTTCGTGAACTTTAAATGACAAGCCTTTTAAAATATCATCCGAATTTTTCTCATATCTAAACCATACATCTTTTAATTCTAAAATCGGTTCGGTATTAATTCTGTTTTTTTCCGACTTGAATTCAAAATGCTCGTTAATCTGTTGTTTTTCCAACCATTTATGCCCGTCACGAATTGTTATAGGGCAATTACCCGAATTATTTCCCAAGGAATAATATATTTTTGTCGGTGTGGGTAATGCTGCAAACATACTGTTTTGTCTTAATTCCTCACCTATTTTATATGGTGTGTTTTCGTCTGCAATCTTGCCGTTCTCCATAACCACGACCTTATCGGATAAAGGAAATACTTCGCTCAAATTGTGTTCACTCAATATTATCGTCACGCCAAGTTCTGTATTAATCCTCTCAAGCATTGTAAAAAAGTCATGTGCCGATATTGGGTCTAATTGACTTGACGGCTCGTCAAGCAACAACAATGTCGGATTCATTACCATAACCGACGCTAAATTGAGAATTTGTTTTTGTCCGCCCGACAGATTGGCTACATTTTCATAAAACCAATTTTGTATTCCGAAAAATGACGCCATCTCCGCGGCTTTCGATCGAATTTCAGCCGAATTAATACCCAAACTTTCCAATCCGAATACAAGTTCGTGCCAAACCTTATCCGTAACAATTTGATTATCAGGATTTTGCATTACAAATCCGATATTTTCGGCTTGCTCTCTGTCCGACAAATCATATATACTTTTTCCGTCAAAGTATATTTCCCCACTTGTTTTACCGTGCGGTGTTAAAATCGGTTTTAAATGTCGTAGAAGTGTCGATTTTCCACATCCGGATTTACCGCAAACCGTAACAAATTCACCTTGATTTACCGTTAAATTTATATTGTTTAACGCCGTTTTTTTGCTATTAGGATATGAAAATATTAAATTTTTGATTTTAATTTTCTCCACTTTAATTCCTCCCATATCTCAATAATTATCGGCATTATACAAATCATAATGTACGATATAAAAATGCTTGTGCTGTAAAACGACATATCCGTACCACGCATAGACGGAAAATATCTGTAATTAATTTTCCCAAACAAAGCACCTATCAAAAAATATGTAATCGTAACCGCCAAATAAATTAAAGCAGTTACATCTCTTATGTCAAATATATAATTTGAGTAAGCCGTTCTACCTGTCAAACCGTAACCGCGACTTTTCATACTGTCGGAAGTATCTATTGCATTTTCCAAACTCCATGTTATAACCGCCGACAAAATTCTTATACTGTTTTTAACTCTTGCAAATACAGACCCCTCTGACGTATCTCTCCCCATACTTTTCTGTGCATTTGAAACTTCTTGTAACTGTTCTTTAAATTTCGGAACAAATCTGAATGTCATAGACAATATCAGCGAAAGTGACGGAATTATTCGTCCAAAAAGATAGATAAACTTATCACTTGTCATAATTTTATTAAAACAAGAAAACCAACAAATGACCGTTGCAACCATACTTGCCGCGACAATTCCGTATAGTATGGATTCCAACGTCAACGGATTTCCGCTCGGTAAATATGCAATTACAGTTACACCCTCGTGATTGAACGCAGGATTTATCAGTGCTGAAATCAACATAAGCGGTAATAACATCGCAATAAATTTCAACGCTTTTTTACCGTTTAAAATTATCGAATACATCACACTGCACAAAAGCGATGTCACAAGGCATATAGGATGTACGAATATCATTGAAAACACAATTACAGCTGTAAAATATATAAAATTAATCAACGGATGATATTTTGCAAATTCATTCATTATCTGTCTTATCTCCTATTCTCCGCCTGTTGCGGAATATCCGCCGACATCTATTCCTAAGTTGCAAGTATATACCCATTCGACTTTATCGCCTTGTTTCAGCTGGTAACGCGAACAGCCGTAATTTGGGAACCAGTCATTTACTTTATACATCCACCCCGATAATTCACCGCAGTCAAACTCATACAAATTGCCTATTCCCTCGATATATGCACTGTTATACATAGGAGTATTTTCAAATTCCATATGTATTTTGCTGTTTTTCATTTCGCGTTGCAATAGATCAAATACACTTTCGCCGTCATAAAATTCAACTGTCTGTTCTTTAAATATAACTCCGTCCGACGGCACTAATTCCCACTTTTCTTTATCAAGCCACGACATATTGTCGAGTATCGTATCACATCGTACCGCCAACGTGCACGTCAGTTCTTTGCTCTCTATTACTGCATCTTGCGGTTCGACAGGTACAGGTTTTCCCTCAGGTACAGGTTCTGTTTTATAGTCGTCTGTCCCTGTTGTTTCGTCAATATTCATTCCGTTGTTTTCGGAATATTCCAAATCGGGAGTATATATTTCTTCGTATGGTTCCCCTGCAATCTCTTCGGCTAATTCTATTTTTTCTTCTGCCGTCATTTGTTTGTCGGCTGTAGGCTTGTTTTGAAATTTTTCTGAGTTTTCGGCCGTCGGAGATGATGAGGGCGAATTTGTTGGTTCTACAGTCGATGTAGGACTTTCATCATTGTCATATACCTCATCAATTATAACCCTTTCCGTTACTTTCGGCGTCGGCTCAACATTCCAACCGCGCAATGACGGTGCATCTCCGCCCCACCAAAACGCAAATACCAATACAGCAATAATTATACTTCCTATAATTATGTGCCTTTTATATTTTTTCATTCAATATCTCCTGAAAATTATTACTTTCTAAGCAAAATCAAATTCATCATTACAAACTGTAAACTGTTTTTTATCACATTAATTTCATCTTGTGATATATTGCAGACATCGCTCATATCATAAAGCGAATTATCGCCGTTCATAAATCGTTTTAGCGACACCAAACTGTAAAAACATTGTTCTGTTGCCATTTGATTCGAACCGTCACCGTCGTATGTATGTTTAAAACCGTCGCCTATTGTATAGTACGACATTAAATTATCCGCTAAATTCTTGCCGTTCTTTTCAAAGCGTTCATCAAAAGGCGATATTCCGAGTTCACAAAGTGCAACAATGACTTGTGCGCAGCTTTCGGAATTTTCCGTACCCCAACTTGAATATCCTCCGTTTTCATTTTGACTTGCCGATAAAAAAGAAATTGCCTTGTTCACACAATTTGACACTTCGGAATTATCCGTATAATTTGAAAGTGCTTGCAGAGCCATTGCCGTAACATCAACATCACTCTCTCCACTGCCCAAAAGTGACCATCCACCGTCATCAAGCTGACTGTTTATAATCTTTTCAACATACATTTCTCTTGTTGCATGAATTTGTGCATCGGTATTGTACGGCATATCATACTGTCCGCAGTCAAGTGCAATCAATGCCCATATTGCACCGTTTATACCTTGCCAAGTAGTTTTTTCAAAATCTCCTAAAGGAAGTAATAAATTATATCCACCGACATTTTGAGGGTCTTTTCCGATTGATGTGAGTGCAGTTATAACTCTTGAATATTCGGTATATTTTTTGTTATGCAATACACCGCCACATTCTTTTACATAATTGACAACATTGTTGTAATAATTCTCATAATAGCCGACAGGTATATCACCGCCATTTCTGCTCAGTCCCATTATCAGCCACTCACCGCCTATCGATGATACGGTAGGAGTTTGCGAATTATCATATAAATATTTTTCCGTATCACTTATGACGCTGTTTATATCGTCAATACTTACCGCAAAAGCATTTGCAGATGAAATCAAAACAAACGATAAAATTAAAGATATTATTTTTTTCATTAATACGCTCCGTTTCTGTAAAATCAAATAAAAAAAGCTGTGATAATTTTTTCAAATTATCACAGCAGAGTTTTCCTGTGTATATCACATATCGGCACGCAAACAACACGCTTAATACATTTATATAAGCGTACGATACTACTGCTCCTATATTGACAACATCAATAAGTACGGAGCAGTATCAAAGCAGGTCTTCTGACTCGTATTATATAAAGCAAGCTTAACATTTTTATATTCGCCTTCTCAGTTTCCCAATGACTGACTTTCATCAAAAAATATAAAAACTTCAATACATACAGCGACTGTTATCGTTCGGGATTCTCACCCGATTCCCTTTTCACCGACTATACCCATACAATATAGCCGACACTTTGTGTGATTATTCATTTTTTAGTATTATATCATCAAAAATATGTACCGTCAATGTGCTATATTACTAAAGTTATACTTGACATTCACATATTTTATACCTTACAACACAAAAAATGCGACACCAAAAAGCATCGCATTTTTGAATTACATTATGAATTTTGTTTTGTATAGTTAAGAAGTCCACCTGCGTAAAGCATTTCTTTTTGACGTTCTGACAAATCTGCATTAACCTCAAAATCAAAGCCTTTTGTTACGTTTGTCACCTTAATAACTTTACCGTTGGCAATTTGCTTACCGATATTTTCAATCTTCAATTCGTCCATTTGGTCAATCTTATCGTAATCCGATTCATTTGCAAATGTTAGCGGCACGATACCGGCATTAATAAGATTAGCCATATGAATTCTTGCAAATGACTTAACTATAACCGCCTTAACACCCAAATACAACGGTGCAAGTGCAGCGTGTTCTCTTGAAGACCCCTGTCCATAGTTTGAACCGCCGACAATTACACTCTTACCAAGTTCAAGTGCTCTGTCGTGGAACTTTTCGTCACATACAGCAAAACAGAATTCCGAAATCTTAGGAATATTTGAACGCAACGGCAAAATCTTTGCACCGGCAGGCATAATATGGTCTGTTGTGATATTATCGCCGACCTTTAGCGAGCATTTTGCGTCTATTGTTTCAGCTAACGGCTCTGATACAGGGAAAGGCTTAATATTAGGACCTCTAAGCACTTCAATACTGTCCATATCCTTTTCATCTGCCGGAGGAACTATCATATTATCGTTTATTGTGAACTTTTCAGGCAATGTTATATCAGCCGCGTCACCAAGTGTTCTCGGATCTGTAAATACACCCGTAAGAGCTGAAATAGCAGCTGTTTCAGGTGATACAAGATAAATCTGACCGTCTTTTGTACCACTTCTGCCTTCAAAGTTTCTGTTAAACGTTCTTAGTGAAATACCCTTTGAATTAGGTGACTGTCCCATACCTATACAAGGACCGCAAGCACTTTCCAGTATTCTTGCACCTGCGTCAATCATAATAGCCAAAGCACCGTTATTTGCAAGCATATTCAAAACCTGCTTTGAACCCGGAGCGATTGCAAGAGAAACATCAGGATTAACAGTCTTACCTTTTAGAATATGTGCAACTTTCATCATATCAAGAAGTGATGAGTTTGTGCATGAACCGATACAAACTTGGTCAATCTTCATACCGCTAAGCTCGCTTACCGACTTAACATTATCAGGTGAATGAGGGCAAGCTGCAAGCGGTTCAAGTTTGCTAAGGTCTATATTAACTTCTTCGTCATATACAGCGTCTGCGTCTGCACATAGAGGTGTGTATGCCTCTTCTCTGCCTTGTGCTTTCAAGAATTCATGTGTTATTTCGTCTGATGGGAATATTGATGTTGTTGCACCAAGTTCCGCACCCATATTTGTAATAGTTGCTCTTTCGGGAACTGACAAAGTTTTAACACCTTCACCGCAGTATTCGATAACTTTGCCTACACCGCCTTTAACAGAAAGACGCTTTAGAACTTCCAAAATTACATCTTTTGCGGCAACCCACGGTTGAAGTTTGCCTGTAAGATTTACCTTAACGACTTTCGGGCAAGTAATGTAATATGTACCTCCGCCCATTGCAACAGCAACGTCCATACCGCCGGCACCTATGGCAATCATTCCTATACCGCCGCCTGTCGGTGTATGGCTGTCCGAACCGATAAGTGTTTTACCCGGAATACCAAAACGCTCAAGATGTACTTGGTGACAAATACCGTTACCCGGTCTTGAGAAGTAAATTCCGTGTTTTTTACAGACACTGCCGATAAATCTATGGTCATCAGCATTTTCAAAACCATTCTGCAATGTATTATGGTCAATATATGCAACAGAACGCTCTGTTTTTACTCTTGGCACACCCATAGCCTCAAACTCAAGATATGCCATTGTACCTGTTGCGTCCTGTGTAAGGGTCTGGTCAATTCTAATTCCGATTTCACTGCCTTTTGCCATCTCACCTTCAACAAGATGTGCAGACAGTATTTTTTCTGTTAATGTTTGTCCCATAACAACTTCCTCCGTAAACTCATTTTTCTATACTATTTTAATACAAATCCTATGTATTTGTCAAGTCATACACACCTTTTATTTAAAACCGCATATTATAAAGCGGAGGTGTTTTAGATATGACGGATATATGTTTTATTGCATTGTTTACTGTGTTTTGTACTATGGGAATATACTTCTTTGTAAAAGAAATTACATCAATCCTTTTGAAAAACCATATTAAAACGAAAATTCTTCTTGAAGTACATAATTCCGATATTGATATTGAAGGTCAGATACGTTCGATTATTTCGGCAAATCCCGAAAGTGATATATTGATAAGCGATAAAAGTGAGAATGACGAAATAGGTATGATTCTTCATAAAATGTCCGCTGATAATTCGTGTATAATTTTAGACAACGTAAAAAACTCCCAAAAATAAATTTTGGGAGCTTTTTAAATTATTTATCTTCGTTTTTTGCTATTTCTTTTATTGATGTTACAAGTCCTGCAAGTCCTTGTATTTCCGACGGTATAATTATCTTTGTAGCCTTGCCGTCAGCGGCTTTTTCAAAACTTTCAAGTGCCTTTATTGCAATATACGGTTCACTCGGCTTTGAGTCGTTAATTCTTCTGATACCTTCGGCAACGGCTGTCTGTACTGCAATAATTGCTTCAGCCTCACCTTCCGCCTCTTTAATAGCGGCTTGTTTTTTAGCCTCTGCACGAAGTATTGCAGACTCTTTTTCACCCTCTGCCAAAAGAATTGCAGATTTCTTTTCACCCTCTGCACGAAGTATTGATTCACGTCTTTCTCTTTCGGCTTTCATCTGACGTTCCATTGCGTCTTGAATTTCAGCAGGAGGCATAATGTTTTTAAGTTCAACTCTGTTAATCTTAATACCCCATGGGTCAGTTGCCTCGTCAAGAATTGCACGCATTTTTGTATTTACAGTATCACGTGATGTCAATGTTTCATCAAGTTCAAGATCACCTATAATATTTCTTAATGTTGTTGCAGTAAGATTTTCAATAGCCATCATAGGTCTTTCAACACCATATGCAAACAATTTAGGATCTGTTATTTGATAATAAACAACCGTATCAATCTGCATTGTTACGTTATCCTTTGTTATAACAGGTTGCGGCGGAAAGTCAACAACGTGTTCCTTTAAATTAACTTTCTTTGCAATTCGGTCTATAAACGGCACTTTAAAATGAAGTCCGACACCCCATGTTGCATAGTAACCGCCAAGACGTTCAATAATGTATGAATGTGCCTGTGGAACTATTTTGATATTTGCTACAAT